>Ga0210059_1003276_pt1 | contig 25817 bp, 14 predicted proteins | sample Ectturendosymbi2_FD_188042 | JGI IMG/M metagenome (GOLD analysis project Ga0210059, IMG submission 188042) | Ecteinascidia turbinata endosymbiont from Florida, USA - Sample 2 (SPAdes) (version 2) | ecosystem: Host-associated > Tunicates > Ascidians > Unclassified | place: Key West, Florida... | reverse complement strand
GATTGGCGTCCAGGGCCCGTCAAAGTTGGTCAAAAAACCGAAAGCGCCCCCACTTCGCGAGCCTCCCCCAGGCGAACCCCTCACCCGAATCAAAAATTTTTTTTTAAAATAGAACAAAAAAGTCTTCCCGCATCTGTAGAGGGTTTGAACACCTCTCTAGCTGCAGCAGCTGGCGAGTTATAACCAAAAAACCTAGGGCCAATATATGGGTTCTGGTGGGCGTTAAAGGGAGATCGTAAAAAGGTTGGGAACCTCTGTTCTGGAGTCTCCTAATACACAACAGAAAGAATACAACAGAAAGAAGTTGTATACAACAGAAAGAAGTTGCCCAGTTTTCAGAGGATTTTAGTGAAAGACATAAGATAAAGAACATTACGCTTTTTTTTGACATTTTCGCAGTGGAACAACAAAACGCTTGTGAAGTAGTTTAAATTTGTTATTGCGGCAACTTAACACTTTCGAGAAGACAAACGGCCAGTTGTTGCCCGTTAGCAGTTACAGGTACAGCAAATATATCACTGTACTTTTACTCCGAAAATTCACATTCTGTTTCCTTATCTTTAGGATTTCGCATGTCCTTTCACACAGGTGCATTCTTTGCATGTAGTTAATTTCCTTGCAGTTCCAACTTTAGTTATGCTTTTCTTTGTCATGTTCTCTGAACCTCCATGATAAACAAGTACGATGCATTTGACTGCCTATAGAGCACCCATTGGCCATTACTCTGCGCTGTCACAATGTCAGCCCAACTGTAGCTTTGAAACTCTTCTCTAATGGGACAGTGTAGTAGATCTTAATTACTACCTTTTTTCTCTTTGGTTGCCGATGATGAAATTATAGAACCAACTAGCAACAAACATGCAACTAAAATGTTTTTCAGCAAGGAAACATTTGTCTAAATACAGTTTCGCTGTTAAAGCATTTTTGAAAGAACGCAACCAAGGCTAGAGATTTTAGTGACAAAAAATCACCAACAACCAGTTGTGTGCGATTGTGCTGAAGAGATTTTTCAAAGTATTCAGCTTTTCATTATTTTTCAAGTCACGACGTAAAAATGAAGTATATTTCGTGACGTTAAGGTCAACATGAAACGTATGAGACGTTTATAAACGAAGAATTGACGACGCATAAAACAATCCGACGCATTTTTTGTTTCAGTTCAAGCACAACACGTTGGGATTTATAACATGGCTTGCCCCGATGTACATTCAAAGCTGCAGTACTTTATCATGCTATGATGTCTTCTGCTTTGAGTCAAATATTCTAAATACTATGCCTCATTTGTGTATTCATTCCAGCTGAACGAGGAAAGTGGTGACGATCCGATACAGATAACCGGAGTTGAAGCTGATGTTATGGATCTAATTTTAACCTTCTTGTATACTGGCGAAATCGTCATGAATCAAGACAATGTATACAATGTGATGGCAGCTGCACATGATCTTGATTTGAGAAGTGAGTTAAACGCGAAGAAAACAAAAAAACGCTCAGTTTTTTCAAGATGATTTTCTTGGTTACGTCAAATGAAGCGGACGATACGCAATATCAGAATGCTCTGTGAAACACATAATCGAAGTTGGAAAGTTTACACATTTTAGAAATATCACAGTTTCTTTTTTCTCTTATATACCACAATCTCTTTATGAAATTTTTTTCAATTTTTTTTTTCAACAAATCGTTTATCTACACTGCATTAAAAATGTTTCTCTTTCTAAGACTTTTTTTAAAGTTCAGACGAAAATCAAAATAGTTATGCAAACCCTGCTTGGAATATTTGTTTGAGAAATTTTTGACACATAAGCGAGTATTTGAGTCAAATGTTGTTTTTCTTAGTACCTTTCGTTTTGGTAAAAACAGTAAGTAATGGAAGTAACAACTTTGTGAATCGTGATGGCAGTTAAATCAACCTATCATGCACAAAAAGCACAAAGATAAAGAAAATAAATGTACAGGAGGAAAATACTTACTGAAAGAAACAAACGCTAACAGGTCCGGAATCTTCAAGTGGTAATTAAACCAACGCCTCTTCCGTTTTGCAAATTACTTAGAAAAATGAAACTTGCAGTACATTTGTTGACTGGAGCAAAGCACCCGGAACGTCCTCAAGTCTTTCTGCCTAGCCTAAATTTAAAGAGGAAGCGTTTAGCAAAATTGTTCAACACGAGAATCATATACTGAGTTTTTGTTTTTTCACGTTTTTTGATAGAATTAGTAAAACGTAAGTTGAATATTTTCATAATATTTGCTCAAACCGCACATCTGGGCAAGTTGTGTTTCGTTGGTGTTTTTGTCACCTGTTGACCTACCGAAAAATCCACGTTTCTTTTATTGTATTCAAGTTTTTTTGGCGCTGCATGCCTTCGAAATTCACAATACGTTTTTTGTTTGCCAGGATTGATGGAACTGAGCTCTGAGTTTTTGATGAAGCACAAATCTATTGACGAATGCATTAAAATCTGGCTTGCGTCACGTCGTCACAACGCCAACGATTTGGAAATGGATTTGAAAAAGTTCATAAACCTCAATTATGATGTAATTTACAGGCATGAGGACTTTTTAAAGCTGAGTTTTCCTGATGTTATGGACGTAATTCAGCTGAAAAACGACGATGTAAGTACTTTACAAACGAGTTTTAGAGCACTACAATTGGCAACGATCTGAAGAAAACCTTGTTTTAAGCATGTAGCAGCTCGTTAGGTCGAAGTACCAGTCCACTTAAACTTCTACCAAGTTTTGATTTTGCGGAGAATGATCAAATCACAGTAGCATTTTCGTAGAAAAACACATTTTTCTCCTCAGCTATGCTTGTGCTTAGAAGCGATCAAGATCCTGGCTGTTTCAACGAAAAACCGACCGATAGCATAAAGTTCTGAAATGTTTTTTCAATAAAATCCTGATTTGCTCTCGAATGCAACACAAATCGCATAACATTAACAGAAGAACCTTGAGGTTTCGTTCATAAACTCTGTAAGAATAAAAACTTAATGTCTGGTAATCTAGCTAATATTTCTCTTTTAGACAAGCGGTGAAGAGTCTGCCTGCAAGGCTGTGCTAGCCTGGGTCAAGCATGACATGGAAAAAAGAGCTGATAGCTTTGAGGAACTATTTTCCTTTTTGAATCTGAAATTGCTTACAAAGCTGTTTCTTGCAGAAACTGTGGCGAAAGAGGTGGGAATTATGATTACAATAAAAGAAATATTCTCCCCATATTTATACGTGGCGTAATTCTTTATTGGTTTTCTGTGTGAGCATCATTTATCGAAAGCTAAAACATACTATGCCCCATGCTCACTTGCAGATATCGCATAATGAAAATGATATTTTCTTGGCAAACAAAATGAAATTTACACGTTTCAAGATTGCTAATGCAAATACAACCCGAAACGTAGTTTAAACCGCAACATTTCAAGAAATAAGGTTTCTTGTTGTTCAAGATGTAAGATTTCTTGTTCTTCAAAATAAAAGGCTTCTTGTTTTTTTGAAATATAAAATTGCATGCTTGTTTCTGCCTAATGGCTTATTTTATCTTTTTCCTATGTTTGCGATTTGCGATAATTGGTTCATTGGTTTGTAAATTTAGTTTTATTTTTGGCCATTATGTTTTTTGTATATTTTTTAACAATGAGCATCAAATTCGAACAATGAACAACAGCATCCAGGGTGTCCAACAGCAAAAACTGTAAAAACTAACAGACTCCAAGTAAGTGCTATAAAATGATTTTCATCTGTTAGTACGCGCCAGTCGTTCAATATCACATGAGCTCAAACAGTTCGCCAACCGAAGTCTGAAAACGTTACATAAAATGCCTTATTATCCGGTTTTCACGGTGAAACCAATGCGAAGTGACAGAAGTTATTAGACTATATAACTAAAAATGGTGCAACTTCAAACCAAGCCCGTCGTCACGGGGGGCTTTGGTGGGCTTAGCCTCCCCCAACAAAGCTCCAAGCGTTTCAAACAAAATTTTCCTGAAGTCCTAAATTCTGAATAAGTTTTGAGGGAACCTATGTAAGCACAGAACCAGAAGTTTTCAAGCTAAATCCCGAATTTCTTAAGAAAGTGGACAGCATTCGTTTTAAATTCGAATATTTTCGGAATTTTCCTGTAGGTCCTCAATGTCGCAGTAACACTTTTAACTTCCTTGCCGGAGAGCAGTGGTGTAGTGGTGTGGGAACGGCGTTCCCACACCTTTTCATGGCGTGGGAACGGGTTCCCACACCTTTTGGCACTATTAACGTTACTTTAAGATGAAGTTTTTTCATTTTAATTTCTACGTGTAGCGGATTGCGAGAAACAAAGGAGCTTTTTGCGTGTGAGGGCATGTGAGCAATATTTGGTGTTACAGTTAGGCTTTAACCTAAATCAAGTTTGTAGTGGTGTAGGAACGGCGTTCCCACGCCTCTTTTCTTAGCACTACATCCCTGCCAGAGAGATGTGGATTTTGTGTACTTTCTGATCAACAAACACAGGTAAAATTTTTCTTGAAAATTTCTCACATATAAGAAGGGCGTCACAGGGGTGGCGAAAGGCACTGCAGTAGATTTGAGGCATTTTCGTTCATGACTCGCCGAACGATCGCGCTAGACATTCAATGAAGACATGGTGAAGTCACGCCACCATACACAATTTCAGATGCAAAGGTACCTGTCGTTTCTTTTATCAGAAAGCACGCGAAAATCTGCATCTTCTAATGTCTTCATTGACTCTCTAGCGCGACCGGTCTGCGAGTTATGAAAGAAATTGCCTAAAAGCCAGTGCAGTAACTTCCGCAGTCCTTAATAAGGGTTTTAAAGGATTCAGTCAACCGCATACCTCTGTAAGTTCGTGCGAAGAGCATATTTTTGGTCACAGAGCTCAAGCAATTACATCTAAATTCATTTGAAAATTTAGGAAGAAGTACCCCGAATCAAGCGAATATCGTTTTGTTTAAGAAGCAAAATTGGGTTTGTCTCGCTGGGGCTCGTTGCATTGGGCAAACACATCGACGTAAACACACAAAGTTCTAGAATGCTGCGATTTAAAAACGTTGTGCACCTGATGCGCTAGACGTCATGGGATGATCATGGGCTTCTAGAAGATTCCTGATATTGCTTACCACTTGAATGAAAGCGAAGGCAAGACAAGGCAAGCCTGTTCGTTACATATGTGAATAAGGCTTTCATACAAATGGTGCGTTGGCGTTAAACCCAAAGTGATTACACTGAAACACCAACAGCTCTATAAGCAATTATGGTTAACAGTATACGATTATGCAACCGCAATGCTTTTATTGCCAAAGAAATCGACAAACTGCTGGTCAATCGACTTTGTCAACGTCAGGCAATGTCTCATATTTGTTCATACTGTTTTTTTTTCCGGATCCTGATATTCTGGAATCGAACATGTTGGCCAGCAGGAGCTGTCGCAACAGATATCACAGGGTTTAGTTTTGCACCTCTACCTCATTAGTTGATAATCCTAAGTTGTGTTTTTTGAATAAAGGTTGATTTAGATCCCATGACATTTCAAGTTTAACCATTTTTTCTGCTTATATACAATGGTTTCATTAGCAATATTCTTTGTCATGCTACACTTGACAGCAACTTAATTTAAAGTTTTTCCTGTGTAACATGTCTACTGAAAACACTGCTGTTTTGTAGAAACAACTCTTTTCAATACTTTACGTAGTTACCATCTATTGAATCTGAGCACCATTCCTAGCAATCCCATTATTCTCTTAACCTCTAAAAATCGCTCAGGAGTGTTTTTCCATGAACCGTTGAGTTTGATCCTGTTGGCAGCAGTCCGATGTAGGTTTGGTGTGTTGATTGCGAATGGGTAGTTAACTGAATTATGTGATATTTGCATTAGGTTGTCCTAAAACCGTAGTGCGGGCATTTGTTGCAGGAGCTAGTTCGCCAGAATCGTCCCAGTTTCGTGAAAACCATGGATGCCATGAGATTGTCGATGATGCGAGAGATCGAGAGACCAAGTACTGCAAAGGACGAAGAATTTGTTCTGTATAATTTGCGTTCGGTTTTGCACTAACAGCTCTGTGCCCTTTTGCAGACTTAGAAAACAGTTTGTTGGTGTGCAGCGAAGATTTCAAAGTCTTTAGGATCATAGATATAGAGACGAACGCTCAGGAAATCATATCGGTGAGTGGGTGACGTTAAGGTGGATTAAAGGGTTTCTTTTTAGCTAAACTACCACTTTATGCATTGTCACTCTTTGCCAGAATAACGTTTACGAAAGTATCGTTGAAAAATTGAGTGCAAATAATGCAAACAGAAAAAGTATTAAAAGTTGATAAAACCACTGAACAAAAGTCATGTTTGGCAGGTTACGTTAGAAATAAAGAACGTATTTTAGACAAAAAATTATTAAACTGTTAGAAGTAATAGGAAAAGTATCAAGTGTGTACTTGCTCATAAGAAATAATTCTGATTTTAAAAATATACTTTTAATGTGGCTAAGCACTTTGACTTTTGCGATCTAGCAGGACACTCCCTTTGTTTATTTATATATTAAAATTATGTTTATTGTCTGTCATCAACTGACACCCAATAAATATAGAAACGATAAAGCAAACTCGAGAATCAATGTCACTTCCATTAACTCCATTTTCAAAAAGCTTAATGACCTCTAATCTCGACTTTCAAACGTTTCTAATTAAATACTTCGTCACAAAACGTTTGTAGGGAAGTACCTAACCCATTAACGTCTCGTAATAGGCATTTTCACTGAATATGTTTCTAAGTCTTTAGCAAACGAGTGCTCCTCTTGGAAAAGATTTACAGTCAACAAGCAGAGTTTTCTTCCTTATGAAGCAGGCAGGTTAACAATCACACTTAAAATTAATGATTTACGATTGTGCGAAGATCAATCACACCAATAACCCTTGCTCACCACCATTTTTGCACTCGGCGATATTACTACCCAACTTATTCACTCCCTGAAAATCATTGGTTTTGTCAATTGAGTATAACGTGAACTGGAACTGCTTGCAATAATGCGCAGATCTAGTAAAACTGTATGCCGGCGGATGGGAAATACATGTGGCTGGTTTATTGGTCAGAAATTGTTATAATAGTGCAATGACCTGATTAAGACTGAAAACTAATTCGATTGAAAGATTTGAAAAAGATCTTATTGTATTTCAGCGCCGAGACGAAGCCAGGTTCGAAGCATGCCCAGTGGTTTTACTTGGTCATTTATATTTGATCGGAGGATACATTACTTCAAAGGATGAGCCAACGAACACAGTAGTCAAGTTAGACCTCAGAAAGCCAGAGGAAGGTTGGAAAAAAATAGCTTCGATGAAATATCCCCGGCGGAAAGCTAAAGCTACCCGTCATACAAGTAAACAACTATAAGAAATCCTCATTTATTACAATATGAAATAACTACCAGACAAATTGCGTAGAAGCTTGGAAATATTATTTGATATTTGCAACCTTGTGATCACAAATAGCTGGCTATGTAGCAGTTATTTTTATTGAATGACAACGTCCTATGTTAGGTATTTTGACCACACATCTAGTTCAGGCATTTGATGTCTACACATATTCAGTTTCGCGCATACGCTGGTATCTCAGTCAATGTATATGGGTTCTAATTATTATTCCTGGTTAGTTTACGTCCAAAAATGCTCAAATATTGTAGTTAGTTTTAAATTTTGATACGTGTTTGGTTCGAAAAAAGCTGTTAGATAAAATGTTTATGTTCATCAGCACAACTTCCTCCTCATATTCATGCTTCCATCCCACTCATTCAGCTTTGTTGAAAATCAAGCTGTGAAAAAAGAAGTCCTATACTTCGATTGATGCGGGCGGACACGTGCAACCCTGCGGTTGCGCCCCAAATCTGCTTCTAACAGATATGAGTGAAAAGCTTTGCTGATAAGAGTCAAGCACTGAATTCCGACAGTTCTCTTGTAACTAGCCATAAATACTAAATGTAACCTAACGCGTTTGGAATATAACCAATTAATTTTTATGAATTAGGCAAATGGGCACATTTCTTAAGTAAAACTTTGAAGCCATGCTGAATAAACTCAGTCGGCTAGCCTACAGTTACTTTGAATGTTTTCAGCCTTGCTAAACACTTTGACGCAAATAAAAGCGAAAATCTAAAATATTTATTGCTCTTGTAGGACTGTTTCCACACTTTTTATTATTTCACTTCTTTTTGGCAAAAATAGATGCTGGCAAGTTCATAGAAATACTAGACACAAGAACGGATTTTTCCAGACTAAATTCGTGAATCGTCATTAACTGCGGAACATTGGTTTCCAACAACATTTTTAAAGTAATATTGAATAGACAAATGAATTTCTGTGTAAATTCATGCTGATAGACACTCCAAATCTCATGTTTCTTTCGCTACATCGAATGTAACTCGAACTGTGGTCATTCCGAGCTTGCTGCAACCCACTGCCACGAGTTGACAACGGAAAGTAAAACCTGCTGCAGAACGCAGAAGGCGCCTGCAACGAAGTGGCAACGTTGTCATCAACATCTTGTATTCACGTGCATGTCAATTCACGTGTTGAAATGCGAAATAGTCTACACGAGTTCAATATAACGTAATGCTAGTTCGATGAACACTCCAGAGAAAATATATCAATACACAGTTGCAAGAAAATATATTAATACACAGTATATTAATGTACGTGCCTCTATGTTTTTTTACACATATGCAAGGATTGTGGTGATGTAGTTTTTTTGATAGTAAGGTTTTTTCCGATGTTTGATAACTTGCACTAGTTTCATTGACCTATGTTTCAGATTCTATCAAAGTTGAAGGCGGCATCGGGGTTTCCGATGCATCAGTTACGATGGTAGAAACCTTCAGCACAAAATGCAACCTGTGGTCTTCTGTGTTTGGGCAAAGCAGCCCGTTGGAAGCAGGTTAGCACCGCTGTGACTAGCTGGACAAGATTTATATTTATATTACGTATGTCGCTTGCCGAGGATAAAGAATTACATATTGAAAAAATATGCGTCTACGTTCCAAGATGCGCGTTTGGCCTGATAGAAAAATAATGTTCAGATGTGCAATCAATCCAAAACAAACTGTGAGACATTTTTCACTGTCTTTTACAAAAGTTTGTATAAACCATGTTTTCGGAGCTTTGTACTTTCAAGTAAAACACTTGCAAGTGGCAGAATGTCTGTTAAAAATATATGGTTACATTTGAGAATCCCATTTAATGCGAACAAACCAAATTAATATTTCGTGGAACATTTCGGTGATCTGTTTCATGATATCACATCACTTCAGCAGTTTGTTGAAAAAAATCAACCAAAGAAACCATTCCTAAAATTTGAAATGGTCTTAAACATAATTTAAAATATAAAACAGAATGGTATATGCCAATTAGGCAATGCAGCTGTGTTTGCAATGCTCAGTTCATTCCAGGGGCATCAAAAATATCTATTCTTATGCAGTACTGGATGCTGTATTTTCATGTAGACTATCTTAGTGTCTCTATATTAGAATACCATACCAAAATTTTTAAGAAATCTCATGATTTTCTGCAATTGCCTACAACTTATTATTTCTTGTGTAAAGTAGGTCCATGATAAAATTAGTAATTTTCTTATACTTAACGATTTGTATCAGCTTTAGGTGAAGACCCATGTGCCAGACAGTGTTTAGACTGACGTCAATCCCAGGAAGACAGCACCTTCGCTGTTGAATTCCAGTTGATTATTCTGTATAAGACGTGTAACTTGATTCACTTTGTTCTAGTCTAGTGACTAGAGATGGTCAGAAGAGCCGCCCTCACAGGCTAAAGAACGGCGTGCCACAGTGTTCTGTCGTAGCGCCCACATTGTATAACATCTACCGGTATACGTCGCACTTCCCCACAACAGTTGCTGATCGGTACATCGTACATGCATGCAGATGACATTGTTCTGACTATTGCTGCCCCTACATTCAAGCAGGTAGCAGACACCCTCTCTCATGATATGAATATTGTACAAAATTTCCTAAAACGGTGGAAGTTAAAACTGTCAAAAAACAACTGTTTCATCTGCCTTCCATATCCGTAACCACCAAATTAACAAACAACTAAAAGTTTTCCTGGATCAACAACAAATCATTAAATACGAACCTACTCCAAAATATCTTGGAATCAATCTGGATCGCAGCCTAGCATTTAAACATCACATCGAACAGCTGAAGAGCAAAGTCTCTAAACCGGCTCCGTAGTGGAGTAGGTCGCTTTCAAGTGAACATGGTAGAGATAGGCCTGGCAACATCCAACCAATGTGAGTGCGGCTCTTTCCAGACCGCAGAACACATATTGCTAGAATGCCCTATACTGAGACGTTCTTGCAGCATCTCTGATATCAACAGCGACAAGCGAAGATCTACTGGATTATCTCCTGAACATTCTTCTTCGAGCAAGTTGTTGATGTCCAATGCCAGGCCGCACTAGATCTCGGGGCAAGTGTTGAGCAGCCATTCGATTGTCTCATCGTCCAGAGCCGTCAGGCCGTGCAGTCCATGGGAGGTCGATGGACTGGACATTGGAGGACAACATGTTTGTTCTTCTGCGCCACACTCACAAGCCGCAGAGGAGACCATACCCATCTGTACAAGCAGGAGCGGAAACGCCCGACACCAGTGCGGAGGCGGTTAAGCTGGACCCAGGTTCTTCTTGGGAGGTTCATTCCGGGTGGGTGGGTGCTGGTGTCGGGGATAAAAATGCGGAGTCTTGTGGGGTTGTCCAAACACTCCGCATTTCATCGGTGATTCGCCAAGAGCGCCGCACGTATGTTATTGTTGTCAGCTGAACTGAGGAGTTGTTGTGCTGCGGGTACAAATGGGTGTCTCGATTTGAGACGGCGTGAATTCCCACTCGTTGAACAGGCGATTACTGAGTGGAGCAGGTGTCCAGGCGCCATGGCACGGTTTGCCAGCCCGAGCCAGCAAGCCGCCTCAAGAGTGCGACGTGTGATCAGGCCCGTAGCCACGGGGGCATTTGGGGGCAGTGCCCCCCAAATTTCTTTTGTGACCTTAATTTTTTTGTTCCGGGGAAAATTTGTTTTAAAAATATGATAAAAACAAAAATCGTGCCTCCCTAAAAATGTATTTTGCCCCTCCAAACCTCAAAACCTTTTTGTAGGAATGTTAATTGGCTAGATTAACAAACTTAAAAGAGTCAGAAAGGTTATAGATTATTTTTCTACATCGTTTTTCTAACTATCACGTTGTGGTTCTAAAATGTACCCCTCCTTACCTTCATCCCACCCAGACAACAACAGAGACAGTACAGCAATCAACAATACCTGCAATTTACGAGCATTGTGATTACTAGTACAATTTAAACAGAGCTTATTGTATTCTTATTTTACCAACGGGCAATATACATCAATCCACAATAGCGTTCACTACTCAAACTGCGTCATTACACAACACACTCAACTGCATTCACTAATCTCGCTATGCAATTGGAAAACATAACTTTCTTGAATAGCGTGATAACACATGACTTTATTCAGGCAATGCGCTTGCAAATTTCCTGTCAATTTCTAACGCACAGCCTAGTACAATGGCTTGAATATTTCCTGCATCGACACTCGCTCAATTTCAGCGTGGCCATGCCTGTTTGAAATTTTGTTTCCTTGCCCAGGAGAACTTGTTTCACCAAGCACCTCTCCTGTCCTGTATGATAAAATGCTTCCAACCGAGCCCTCCCCATCACGCGATCAAGGGGCATGCCTCAGTACAAGCATCGCATCTACACGACAAGTTCGTTGTCCGAAATCTTCTGATCTGTTTTGGCAAACACTTCATGTTATATAGGCTACCGTTCGTTGTTGTTTTATTATGACATCACACACCAACTTGCGCAACTTGGTAAACAACACACTGCATCAACTCATCATGTTTTTTGCCTACTGGTCATTGGCAATTTGCATCAACTCATCATGCTTTTTGCCCACTGGTCATTGGCAATTTGCATCAACTCATCATGCTTTGTGCACGTTTATTAATATTCCACAAAGGATTTGGCATGAATTTTCATGTGTCATTGCACAACCAGCCTAATCTGGTTCAATCAACCTTATCTGGTATGATCTGCTCAACAAGATGCGTCACAATAAAATGAACACACGGATTTTCTGCATGCAACATGACCCTTAAGAGTTCATCATACGTCACTGTTTCCAGTTTTCCACAGGTTGAAGCTAGTTAGTCACGCTTCAATTCATAATTAACCAGGCTTGACATTAAAGCGACATACTTGCTCATAAGTTTTTTACACGCTACAGCATCCGGGAATAACGCAACATTGGCAGGGAAGTTCCTTTTAGTACTTTCACAATTTCGTTACTGCCGCAAAGTTATTTACATTAATATCATTGGGTTTTAACCTTTTTCTTGTATTACTGCGCTTGTTTGTTATCCAGTGCTGCTTGCAATATATCTTCTGATAAACTGTTTGCAGCATCTGCTCGTATCAAGTCTTTTCAAACCTCTTCGTGTGTTAAAGTACTGTAACTGGCTTCGTTAAGCCAGCAATGCAATGCTTTTCCAATTAGTTCCGGTGCTTCTCAAGTCTTACTGACGAACATGGTTCCCTGTCGCATTGCTGTTGCAGCCCTGTAAACCGTTTGTATTTCAGGGACTGTTATTTATATTTCAACGTCTCGTCCGCTTTTGCATTTAACGTCAACCGCTTCAATGTTAGTTCCGTTTACTGTGGCTGTGTTATCTCAGCATCGTTACTGATTTCATGTTTTCGTTTAAATGTTCGACTACCACTTTGTTACTTGCATATTTCTCTTTCTGTAAGACAGGAAATGGTGAGTCATGCAAGCTTTATAGTTTTGCCATCTTCCTACATAATTATGACATTCCAGAAGTCTCGCTCTTGCTTTCATGTTAACTGCATTTCAGTCAGTCTTCGGCTTTGCCTCAGCAGTTGCTTCCTTTTTGTAGGTAGGGCTACGTAATTCAATTGTTTCTTTTAGCCATTTCATTACTGCTCAAAAATTTGTAATCGAAATTCCTTAACTTCCTCATATATGTTGCGTTTTCCTTAATACGCCAAGTATATGTCATACAAGTTATTCATCCTAACATTCACACTATATCTTTTGTAAGACATTAATATAGCACACGGTTAAAATACACACATAACATATTTTGTCTTTTGACTGTTTCAATTCACTTTCTCTATGCCTTCCTCAGTTTGTATCCGATTGACAATTCGCACAGGTTATTTCTTCAATGTTGGTTCACTGCTATTTTCAACATTTTCTAAGCCAGTCATGTTATGGTCACTTGTTACCATAACAACCTGGCTACGGGCCTGCGTGTGATGTCACCTTTTTGCGAAATGACTCAAGGTGTCGGCGATACGTGACCTGTCCAACGTTACTCCAAAGTGTTTGGGCTCGGAGTAGAAAGGTAGGATTTCGTTGTTGTACTGTAGTTGACTTTCAGCTCACGTTTAGCTTCCTGGTAGTTGTGGTAGAAGACTGCCGACATTGTTATTGTAGTGCTGAGCTTTAGCTTCCAGGTCTGGAGGTACTCACCTCAGGCCCGTCACCAGGATTTCGCAACAGGGGGACAAAAACCACGAGGGGGGTACCACACTTTTCACACTTATTAAATAAAAATTGGATGTATGCAGCAACCTGGAGGCCAAACATGAAATGGGGGGCACAAATTTAAATGGGGGTTTGGGCATTACTGGCTCCCCCGCTGGCGACAGCCCTGATTCAGCTACGGTTGCCTTACTCCTTCCATTGCCTGCCAGTCTCCATGAACATGCATGATTGCTAGATCATCAATATTATGCACACCTTCTGGAGACATTGGTTGGCGGGTCAGAGATGGAGATGTTGAAGAGAAGGGTGCCAGGACAGATCCCTGTTGGACGCCGTTCTTGAGGCGTCACGAACAAAGATTTTTGACAACTCGCTGTATTGTGCGAACGAAAGAAAAACTTATTCCTTGCAAAACAATAACTTCCTGTATCTGTAAATGCAACAGTCAAGCTGCCGTGATTATATCAGTGACGTGGTAACTGGTAATCTGTTTCGATTAAATTTAAAATAGACAGGATTCACAGCCCTACGGCAGATATTGATTCAGGCGCACTATTCATAGTCAGAAATAAAAAATTTTACACTGCAAATTGAAACAAGTAATTTTCCAGGCCGCAAATATACGATTGAGCAAAAAGTTGAAGTATATAGATTTTTTGAAGTTCAAGTTTTTTTCACAAGTATATGCCAATTCACCATGTCTTTTATTTGGTTTTACTGTAATGACACTAGTGGCGTAGCTAGAGGTTTGAGCCAGGGGAGTAAAACTTAGCTGAAGCGTGCTCACTGGCCACCGTAGGGGGGTCACTAGCCTACACACAGAAAAAAGTTAAATGATAGTGAATCCGGATGTAGTGGATGTCTAAACTAGCTTGAAAAACAAAAACAACCCGAAAAACGCAAAAACAACACAACTTGAAAATCATAAGAATACTAAATATAAAAATGTCAACTAAAGGGGACCAGTTTTTATGTTTATCTTGCCAAAGGGGCGGCTCGCACCTCTGTCTCCCCGCCAGTTACGCCACAGGTTATAGCAGTGATAAATTTTGAGCCATTACTTCAAAATCGAAAAACTTTAATTTTTTAAAATCGAAATTTATGTTAGAAGCTCAGCAACAACAACATTCTTTAGATAAAACCAACGAATCATGTGACTCAGTGGAAACGAAACAAAGGAGCAGTGGGATTGTTCTTGATGCCTGTAAAGTTAAGAAAAAAGTTGTCGCAAAGATTGAAGCTCAAGATGCAGAGGGGTGAATACTGTTTCAATCTAGATTGACATCATAAAATTTTTGATTTGCTGTGAAAAGATATGTTTTTTCTATGGCAAGTTGCACTGTGCAAGTAGAACACAAATTATGGCGTAGAACGAGAACAAATCAAAAACCTTAAATTTAATCGGCACGCCATTACATTGTTTCTGAAAATACCAAGGAGAACAATTTTGTTTGATAGTTTTCCGAACACATGATTATAGACAAGTTTTGTTGGTATTTTATCTTTTACAATTTACTGTTTCTGCAGTACCTATCAATACTTGGCTTTGTGCGACGGTGCACAAAAATCTTGGAGAGCACTGTGCAAAATTGGAAGGATTCAAGATTTCTACAAATTGGTCTCGCTGTGAAGAAACCGTAAAGCTGTATGACTGCAGTATTCTTTCAACGCAAATGCTTGCAAATTTCGTAAAAAATTGTAAAAATCTTATGAGCTTCATTACACAATTAGATTTTTTAAAATGTTGCGTGTTTTAAGAGTTGATGCATTTTTGAAGACTGTGGTAACTGAAGACTGAGGTAACTGATCAATGATGTAGTTACAAGCAGTTTTTGCGATTATTTTTTAAATCGTACGTTATACATACTGCTAAACATGACCGATATTCGTATTTGCAGAATATGGTGTTGTTGATACAACTGTCTGCACTTAACTTTGTGAACAGTATCTAAGAAAAATAGTGTTAAATTCATTTTCTTGGCAATATTCTTTAAAATATGTATAAGTACTGTAAACACATTGATATATGTAAATATACAACTGCATATTCAGCGTACTGTTATATGAACCTAAATAAATGTGTATATGCTGAAACTAAGTTTTTGTGTAAAAATAAATAGGGTCCGTAGAAACAAACATTGTTTGGCGCGTTTTCGAAAGCATTATCTTTATCAGCAGAATTTTTAACGCAAGTTTGAAAATTCTTAGGGAATAATTTTTCCTTTTAATAAGACCTTTAGTACTTCCACCATTTTAGATTTTCTGACAATGTAACTGCAGCAGTGCGGGTATCTTGGCATAACAAAATCTTTCCAAATGGAATATGGTGTCACAACAGAGGAAGTACAGCAACTGTTACTGTATGTATTCATGGTACAGCCTTGCCATTTTACTGTTAGATCTGCTCAGACAGTACAGTCATGTGCAGAGCAGGCGATGATGATTTCTAAGCATGTATGCATGGATTCATGTGTCTCTTTCATGTTTGCAGAATGAGCGATAGGTGGTGATGGTTTCCCGCTCTCTATATGTAGCAAAGCTGCTGTTGATCAGTGCCGGAATAAGGTAGCGCGGGTCCTGTAGCATATTAACAACGCGGGGCCCTCAGTTAAAAATACACAACTGTTGAATTATAAACTCTGTTGGTATCCATGTGACCAAGGGCGTACGCAAAGGGGGTGGGGTTAAAAACCCCCTTGAGCTTGACATTTTACAAAAACTTTATTACCTGCGCAAAGGAGATTAATTGTTTTTGCATACTTTTTGCTTGTTAATTTGTGGACTTAATGCAAACACCAGGAAGAAATTTGCATGAAAATTTCAAGGAACATAATATGTGGGCCAAAAAGTAATAATTAGGTTTTGGTGGGAATCTGGGTTATCGTCTGCGCCCAGAAAACATCTAGCCACTTTTTGCAGACCTTTCGTCCACTACGCGTTCCGCGATAGTTCACTTTATCTGAAACAATTGTCTTTATTTTGTCTGCTGAGGCTGATCAGCGCAAGCGATAACCGCAATGGCTACATTACCAATTTCTGTAGCATGATTAGAAATATTACACGAGCTCAAAAAGAGCAATTGTTAACATAGAAGAATCCATTTGATAATGTCTCAGCAGTGAAAAAGGAAAACCAAAAGTTTGCTAGACTTCTGTACATAACAAAAAATTGAAAGTTTTCTTGCGTACTTGATGCTCATTCTCAATTCTTGTGTAGTTTAGCAAGATTTGATCTTGCAAACCGGGGTGTGCGTTAGACAGTCCAGCCGCACACTTTCGATGCTCGACTGCTCGTATTCGACAAGACATTAGAGCAGCCACGTTTCTCAGTTGTAAATTGCTCTGACGCAGTGATGAGTGTGTTTTACTCCCCTGTTTCAACACGCAGCCTGATATTTTTGCGGTTATAAACTGCTGTGTCATAGCTTTGAGTTTATTTTCCTCCGATATCCTGACTTGGAGCGCCGATAGTTTATATTCAGTGCAATGACACATAAAATAAGGGGAGTGCGTTTAGAAGAATATGCATATTGTGTCAACAAACTTCGCCAAAACGTTGGTTTGGAAACATGAATATGACGTCAAATTGTGACGTCACAAACAACGCACACCAAATACAAATGGCCACCATATGCCACTGAATGAAACCCCCCTATGAAAATTTTCTACTTACGCCGCTGCATGTGACTACCATTAGGCATGCAGAATTTCGTAAGTACGAAAAACCTGGTCCTAAATAGCAACTTGAGGTCATTATGGGCTGCATATCTTTTTCACCGAAAATGTATATTGGCTACGTATCCTTTTACCAAGAAGGGATACATTTTTGTAGAGCACAGAAACAGTAATTAATGCTCACAGACTCACCAACAAATTTGATCATTGCTAGGTCTAGATAGTGTAGTCTCAGTATGTTCCGAAGTCGATTGTCAAAAGCCGCAAACCTATTGGTCAAGTGTGCACTTTCTGGATTTTGCCATAGGGATTTTTTATGATATTGCAACTGTCTATTTCACATAGAAGTTCATGCTCCATACTCCTTAGAATCAGGCTGTTCACCTTGCTTTGTCTAATTGTGTTCCTTTGTTCATTCCACCATCTTAAATTTACAAAATGACCGTTCCCCACTGCAACTGGTTACAATGAGAGATGTAAATACGTGAGTATATCATTTCCCACATTTGTAAAAGTAGACTCGAAGTACGCTACCTAAAGGCTAGTCAACAGGTGCCAAATCCAGAGCTGCCAATGAGATTATTTTTAAATTCTGTACTTATGCAGTAATCAGAGGTGGACATTAGGGGAGGCGAACGAGGCGGTCGCCTCGGCCCCCCTTTTCCGGAGGTGCCGTTAAGGCCCCTTTTTGCGAGTTTCGCACTTAGTTTTTGCATTGTTTTGTCAAAAACCTTATTAATCACTCTAGGCTAGATCCACATTTAATAAGCTCTGACGCAAGTCAATATGTTTGGCAAAATAAAGGAAAAAATATGTGCAAGTACACCAAAAGAAAGGGCGCTTCAACAACTTTAATATGTAGACAAAGAACAATTTAAAATCAATTGGATTCAATCAATTTACAATGTGACATGTACTTTCACACAGAAGCAAATTCCCAGACAAAACGAAAAAGTGAACTTGGTTTCAGCGAATAAAGTTTCTGTATAGCAGTCGTACAAGATAGGGCCCCTTGCGGAGAGTTTGCCCAGGACGCCTAAATTCTCATATATAACCCCTTGCATATAATAAAGAACAAAATTCACGCAAAGCACCGCGGGGCTATAACAGCATCGCGTTTAGTTTAATATCAAACCTCACACTGGATCACTTAGCATGCTGTGATTAATCCAAGTCTTTTTCTGATTTCTGCATTCATCCGTGTCCACGTCTCTCTAAATTGCTTCATTTCCTGTCATTTCACGCTCAGCCCGCGGTTCTTTGTGTGAAATTCCTGTCATTTCACGCTGAGGATTTTGTGGATTATAGTTGTTCGTGTGAAGAGGTTGAAAGCACAGGCTTATCATTTCCATGACGAATTGGTTTAAGGCAATAGTAACAGTTTGGACACTAATTTAATTTTTTTTCTGGAAAATCCTTCGAGATTAGCTAAAAAAAACAAAAATCAGTTTTATCGTCAGACAGTTCATGTGGAAAACACTGGTACATCTGAAAGCATTTTCATTTGCTTATTTTTTGGTCACCCAAGTATTAGAATTTTTCATGCATTGCAGCAAATGCAAAGTTTCTTTCCACTGATTTCAGAGGGTCGCGGGGGCAGCAGCCCTAGGAGAACTCGAAATACCTCACGACAGGGCTGCGGAGCCGGAGCCAGCTATTTTCGGTGGAGCCGGAGCCGGAGCTGGTGATTAATTTAGCAGCTCCGGCTCCAGATCTTTTCTGCGCACTGACAGTTGCCATGGTTCGCTCGTGCTGCGCGACTAATTAATTTCATCGAAGTAGGTCGCCGCGGCGAAATCCGAGGGTCTGTTCTACCAGGGAGTAAGGTCACAATGCGTTTTTGTTCCAGGTCGGGACTTGTTCTAGTCACATCAGACTGAGGAATTACTGCCGAGTGTGGTGTGGACAAGTCAGTCAACACCAGCGTAGCGCATGTTTGCGCATTTTGCGAGACTAAGTCCTTGTGCAAAAACGCAAAATGTGACGCTTACGTGCTTTTTGTGGCACAAACAGTCACAATCAGTGTTGCCACTGCTGGGGATTTTTCACTAGATCTGGGGTTTTCCTATTTCATCTGGGGTCCAGGGGTTTTTATTGAAAATCAGGGGTCTGTTTGGTTCTGGTCAAATTTTAGAAATGCATATTGCATTACTGTATTTTCCATTCAAGAATACAGTAGTTTCATAGGAGAGTCAGTACAGTTGAGTAGAGCTAGGCTTAACCAAATCGCTTAAAATCTAATGTTTTACAGATTAAGCACTGACTAGGCATATGTCATCACTCCAATCTATCGCTGATATGTCAAGGGCTGCTTATTGTGCATCATTTTGGAATGCTTTGTTTGGTTTTGAAGATGCTGTGGTAGATTATCTGTTCACTGTTTTACAGGCGCTTTGGCATAGGTATGAATGCAAAATTTTGAATGTTAAATTAGTAGTCAAATATTGCAATGATTAAGGTAAAAAAAACTGTAAGACATTGAATGTATCGTGTACATGATTCAATTTATGCATTTAAGTCAGTGGTCTTCAACCTTTTCGTTCAATCGCCCCCTACAGGAACTTTGCTTAAAAATCGCCCCACCTATTACTTCAGCGTTGGCTGAAATATTATTTTAATTTGAAAACATTTCAGTGCTAATGAAATAAAAGGATAATCTACTTGACACAAATAAAAGAACAAACAAAGCGCATGCAATTGCATTTGTAGAAAAAATGTTATTTATTTCCAAAACAGTTTGTTCCAACTACTGCGAAGCTTGTCCTTGGCTTTTTATCTAAGTTTTTTAAGGCAGGCAGGTTGCAAGTTTGTCAGCTTTAGTGGTATATGGCGTTTCCACCGGTCTTGGTCATGTCAAGACGATAGCGATATTTATTACGCATGTGCACTGTGCGCAGGGACACAACGAGGTTAGATGGCGCCCGGGGCAAGAAGCAAATTTGGCGTCCCCATATTCGAACCTAAGGTCTTTCGGAAGCAAATGTGCTGTTGAAGAAAGTACTTGTTACATTGTTGGGATTTTTCGGCGCCCCCGGCAGTGATTTGTCGCCCCGTAGTGAATCGGCGCCCGGGAAATTGTATTCCCCCCTCATCCCTCATTACGCCCCTGACTGTGCAGTACTTGGTTGAAACCTTGTTCAGGAACTTACGTCGTGGGTAACACCAGTAGTAATAAAGCAAACTTCCGAAAAAAACTTACTGCTCTTCATTCAAGTCTGACTATCCGTGTTAATAAAATACGGCACAGGCTTGACCGTTGCTCTGGAAGTTGATGAAAAGCCCCTGGATGTGGAATCGCACTGGCTTATGTTAGTTAGCAGGCAACAAGGCACTTCACCCAGTCACTTTCTACGCAATCCAACTTTCGGCGTTATCTCCACGACAGAAAGACTTCGTAGCATGCCTCAAATTACACGTGGCGAAAAATATTTTTTGAAATTCTTAGTGTAGCCAACATGTGGGTGGTTGGACTTACTTGCTAGCCTAAGTTATCCTTTTCCTAGTCTACTGTACTGGTATACTCTGTCATTGGTCAGGATAAACACAAAGCAGCTATATCCGCAAGCACAGTAAAGCACTCAAACTGACTAAAAAACATGATAAGCACGTTTGAAAACTTACGAATAACCTTAATTAATTTTACTAGCCATTAACTGCTACGTAAATCATGTCGTAACGGTCATTATACCTGTATTTTTTCAATAGATGACACATGGTTCCACTGTTTTACTAAAGTTGCGATTACGAACCAAAGTTCATAAAACACATGATAACGGACTATGACGTGTTTTGCCTACGAAAAAATGTTTTGGCAATGCTCTACCGAAGACTATATGAAATCCTGTTTCAAGGCAGTTTTGCTAATAATAACCCATAAAGTAGGAGTGATTTGTGACAATTCCCCGCGAAAAATATCTAGGCGAAAGTTAATAACAAGTTTTGATTAAATTTCTTAATCGCAGCGTAAGTCGATGTGATGATTCGGTGGTAGCAATGTTATGGTTGTTGGACCATTTTTAGTATCTTTAAATAAACTGACATTTTTCCTCTTTAAGAAATTGAGTGCGGCCGGTTAGGTATTTTTTGACAGCTAATATCAGTATTGGTCGCTTTCAACCAATAAAAATATAATAAAACGCACTAATGCATACTACTGTATACGTGAAAAGTCCAAAATTCCGCGCGTGTTGATTTGCCTAAAGACTTGCAAATGTCATATCTTGATGTCCCTTATTTGACGCTGCTCATGCAATGACTGGTCAACAAACTACCAAACTACTTATTGCAACAGTTTCCCCACTACTTTATCTTGTTTTGAAAACTAGGCTTAACAATATACCTAAAAATTCGTCAGAACAGCAGTGTTTGGCTCACAACCAGTAACAGCGTCCGTGGCCTTGGGTACTTAATGCAGTGAAGCGTTACACAGGACAATGTTACATTGATTGTTACATCACTAGTCCTACATCTCGTGATTTATATGTTTTGTAACGAACTATGGAGTCGATGTACATCAACTAATTTGGTTCCAAAGTGGAAAATATAATTTATATTTTTGGAATCAATTCCGAATTTCAGTATATTCTAACCTGCAGAAATTGCCCCCCTGGAAACTGAAATCGCCCCCAAACTGGTAAGTCACAAAATCGCCCCCATAACGCATAAAATCGCTCCCTGGGGAGATTTCGCCCACGCTGAATACCACTGATTTAAGTGAAGGTAAAAGAAAACATCAAACGTTTTTTAAAGAAGATCTAACTATTTTTTATGTTACTGCATGCACTTGATTTGTTGCCAGCCTGCTTGTAAGTTGTCAGTATGTTCAAAATAGCCTTGAACTTGTTAAAAACTTGATGCAAATAATGCATAATACTTTAATTTTTGATGTGGCGTACATTTCAAGTTTGATTTTCACTTTTTCTAAACATTTTGTATGTCTGGGTTTTTTTGATCATTTTCTGTTTTTTTTTCAAGGTAAATTCTGGGGTTTCCTTCATAACAGAGTGGCAACACTGGTCACAATCGGCGAGCAGAAGATCAGCCTGAAGTCAGATTTTTTAAAAATAATTTTTACTCACTCCGACTACTCAAGACCAAACTCCTTCCGACTTCGACTACGCAGGCCTTGCAGTGGTAGCAGTGTTTAAGATTAGTTCAAAATATGTTGGAATAACACGCTCACTTCCTACAAGAGAGACACTAGGAATACCGAAATTGTTGAAGTGTATTAACAAAGCACAGCCCGAGAGGAGCCGGAGCCATGTTATAAAAAAACACAGCTCCGGAGCGGGAGCCACGCTTACGAAAACAGAGGGCTCCGGAGCCACTTCATTTCTACAAGAGCTCCGCAGCCCTGCCTCACGGTTTTCAGCAATCTCTGATAGTTCTACTGGTTCCACAACAAGACGCTACCAAGAAGGGTCGGAGATGTAATCACACCACCTGGTCCTTGGAGGACCTCTAGGCCGCTTTCCCGTGAGTCTGGTCTACAGGATTCGCTTCGCCGATCTTTCCTGGGACATTCTGTCCACTTATCCGAACCATCGTAGCTAGGATCTCTGTATTCGGAGAAAAGGCTCGGCATTCAGAGTTTTACGAAATTCACAGCTGCGCACTTTATTGAAATGTCACACCCAATGGTGGACTGAGGGTTGGAGGGGCCCGTGATGACGTCAAGATACTCAGCCAACCGTGGTAAGACTTTTTGATCAAGCCTAGGAAGGGGATATGCGGGCCACGGTGTTATGCACTTCTCTATGGCGCATTAGAGGTTTTGGTTAGAGCATGGGGCAGAGCTGGTTTTAGTGCTAACGTTTAGAAAATTGGTTAGGTATTTGTTTTCCCGGCAAACTTCGCAGGAAATTTTTGGCGAGCTCTGCGTAGCGTTTGTAAAACTTACCAGTGTTCATTGACTAAAAAATGCCGTATTAAAAAAAGAATATTAGATTGCAATTTACAACAGGCTTAATCAAAAAGGCAAACTGACTTTGATTAATAGAGATTAATATCCTACATTACAAAACAGGTCTCTGTTTGAACACAACAAAACTTTTGGGATTTCATATGCACTACATATGCTCTTAAAAGTGAGGCCCCTTTTTCACAGTCGTCCAGAATATATTTTTTCACAGTGAAGAACGTTATCATTTGGTACAAACTTTTGCTTACTTGATAGGGTCTTTTCAGAACTATTTGGAACAAATTTTCACCCAGTCTTTTTGAAAGGTGTTGAAGTTGGTTGAAACATTTGCATATTTATATACATTACGGATGCTGGCCAGGGCCTTGTGAAAGCAGAGTTTACACATTACAGGGTTGGTTGGGGGCCCTTTGAAAGCATAGTATCTACACATTGCAGTTGCTGTTGGGGGCCTCTTTGAAGGCAGAGTACTTGATTATGATGTGGTACAAAAAATATTACACGAATAGATAATAAGTTTTTCACCGAAGATGAAGAAAACTTACGCGCGAAGCACCTCGAAGAGGTCCCTAATAAGGGGGGCCCGTGGCAAGTGCGTCGGTCGCCTTCCCATAAACACACCACTGGCCACACCGTGAACTCTTCGCAAAGATCCGATCTCTGCCGCTTGTACTTTGGATAGCATTCTTTCAGTCATTACCCAAGATTCATGAACATTTGAAATCTCCCGTTTTGTGGCCAGCAACAAAGCTCATGCAATACTGTGTTTTTCTCCACAAACCCGTGTATCAATCTCCCTGTTCCACTTTCCGTCAGTCGTAAATATCACCCAGCCCCTTAGGCACTGGAACTTCTCCACCTGCAGTAGTGTATTGCCGTTTACTTGCAACGTACACTGCCATAGGTTTCTGGAAATGCATAATGCCTCGGTCTTTTTGGTGCTGATTTTCATTTCGGCTTGGATCGCACGTAGCAGAAAACCGACCAAGTACAAGGCCCTGTTGAGAAATGCAAGTAGCACCAAACCGTCTGCAAAAAGCAAACGGTTGATCTTGCAGCTTTCAACAGTGACGGCACACACCCCTGTTGGAGTCAAACACCAACTGCGAACGGTTGTGGTAAATGCCATCAAAACGGCCGATAACGTCTGTGCAGGAATACAGTGACTTGCCGGTCAGTAACAGGCAGCCGTCAACTCCGAAAAAACTATCATTGAAAAACGGGCAACGAGTTACATCCCTGACAATAGGCTCCTAGTGATGTCAAAGTAGGTCGATCATTTGCAAGTTTGGGCTAGCAGTTGGCAAGTAAGTCAAGAGTGTTGAAAACACTCTCCTCAACTTCGGTCTGAACAAATTTCATAGCAATAAATAAGTTAAGCTCGAGTTTTCATTGCAGAAGCTCAGTTCGTTTCACACTCAGCGACAAACACAGCGCACTGAACAAAACTCGAAAATCGCGTCCGAACGAATGTTTCCACAGTGTGAAAAAATTAAAAAAATACACGACTATGACTTTTCAAGAGCAAAATCATCGAACCTAAAGCAACAACAATAACACTAAAGCTATAGTGGCAGTGCAAGCGACAAAACACCTCAGAGAAAGCGTCACACAGTGTTTGACCGTCTAAACTTGTAGCAGCAAGGCAACTCCAGCCAAGATCCACTTTGACGGGGTTTCCTTGGTTCTCAGGTTGAAAGTCCAGACAAAGGTAGGGCCTCTCGACTTGTTCTTGTAGACCGGACACTCGTACACGTTCTTGGTTTCTTGTCGATCAACAGGTATGGCTTTGATGAATATGACGGGCACGACAGGCGTCAGCTCCTTCAACCTCGACTCAGCGATCAGTCCGGACTGGACGTCCCATCTTGCTCCTGCGGAACAGTGAGGTTGAGAGAAGATGCGAACGTGGGCTTTGGAAGGATTTTTTCCAGGAGGCCAACAGTGGTTTTTTTTCCAGGGGTAGCCAAAGATTTTCCACGGGGGGGGACTGAAAATGGTAAAATTTCTTTTTTCCCACTCTAAACTAACAAAAAAACTTTTTTGCTAAAAATTTAATATTTTGAATTTCAAAATCCAGGGGAGAACCACGGTCTCCCTTGCCCCACTTTCCGACGCCCATGGATGCGATGTGATCGCTTCCGATGTGGTGAGGACACACAAGGTTTAAATGGCTACAGTAAGCACCTGTAATATTTGCACAATTATTTCAAATTTTGCAGTTACCTTAGTTTAACAAGAAACAGAAATTAACCTTAGTTACGTCAACGACCAAAGCGAAATACATGGTGCGTTATTTTACATCTGGAAAATGAAAGTTGCAAAGCAGACGTGTAAGTCTAATACTGCACGCAGTCCCCTAAAATTTTGTTACTTTTGTAAAAAAGTTCCCAGAGACCAAAAGGTCGGAAACCATTGGACCACTGTGGGAATAAATAATTTACTCTAACAATGGTAATGGTAATGGTTGATTGTTTCATATGACTCAGCCAATAAGCAGAAGCACCATAAAAGCCATCGCATGCAGTAAACCAACCATTAGTGAACATTAGAGCAAATGAGAATACAATGGCACAATAGCTGATCAGTGTAAACAAAGAGGGGCGCTGTGTCATATAGGATTGGCGAAAGACCGTGGCGGTCATCTGGTCAACCAACCCCGTTTATCA
>Ga0210059_1003275_pt1 | contig 25817 bp, 20 predicted proteins | sample Ectturendosymbi2_FD_188042 | JGI IMG/M metagenome (GOLD analysis project Ga0210059, IMG submission 188042) | Ecteinascidia turbinata endosymbiont from Florida, USA - Sample 2 (SPAdes) (version 2) | ecosystem: Host-associated > Tunicates > Ascidians > Unclassified | place: Key West, Florida... | reverse complement strand
GGGAGAGAAGAACTTTCTAAGAGAGGGACAATTTTTTAAAACTATGTCGAATAGTTTCAAAATACGTCAACACATTTTTACTGTGCGGACGAAAATTTTTCTAGGGAAGGCTTCGCTCCCTCCTGGTTACGGGTCTGTAGACTTCTGTACATGCCAAAAAACAAACGTTTTCTTGCATATTTTATGCGCATTCTCAATTCTTGTGTAGTTCAGTAAAATTCGATCTCGCAAACCAGGGTCTGCGCCAACCAGTCCAGCTGCACACCTTCAGTTCTCAACTGCTCGTATTTGACAGGACATTAGCGCAGCCTCATTTTGCAGTGATAAACGGCTCTAACCTAGGGATGAGTGTGTTTCACTCCCCTGTTTTAACGCGCAGCCTGATATTTTTGCAGTTATGAACTGCTGTGTCGTAGCGTTGAGTTCATTTTCCTCCGATAGCCTAACTTGGAGCGCTGATAGTTTACATTCAGTGCAATGTCACATGAAATAAGGGGAGTGCGTGTAGAAAAATATGCATTATTTTGTCAACAAACTTCGCCCAAACGTTGGTTTGGAAACATGTACATAACGTCAAATTGTGACGTCACAAACAGCGCACACCAAATACAAATGACCACCATATGACCCTGAACCAAACCCCCCCCCATGAAAATTTTCTGCGTACGCCACTGGATGCAATGAATAAGTCTGTTGAGGAATTGAAAAACCTTGATAAATTACAAGAAAAAAGTTAGTTTTGACAGTATTGAATCACCTTGGCTAAACACATTTTCCGATCCTTCAAGACCCAGGATTAGGGACTTACTCACAAAAATGTTTATAAGCGCGACGCGTACACGTTTTATAAAGACTTTTTTTATATTAGAATAGCTTTGATGATAGGAAGGCAAACGTAAGGGACGAAAGAAAAATCTAAGCGCTTGAAAATAACAATATCTCTGGAAAAGTACTCTTTCTCAAAAAAAGCAGACACTATCGTGGTTTCAAAGTTTATATTTTGCCTGTAAAGGAGGCAACCTCCGTGAAATAGAAATGTGACAGCGTTCAACGGAAATGTATATGATAAGGACTGGTGGAATCTTGCGCAGCAAACAAGTTCAGAGGCACCTTTGTACAGTGCTCACTGCATTAAAAAAAGCTTTGTTAGCGCCTCTTACATGCCAATGTTTACTTGTCAATTATGGAACAAGTGCGCACAGTTCCATATCGAACGCCTGCCCACATGGCATGTAACAACTATCAAATTTTGCAATACATCCCCAGGCATCCAACATCAAGTTACCTAAACATTGCAGAATCAACGAACAGAACAACTATAATAAAATCTTGTGCTCAACTGGTATAAAATTCTGAAAACGATGCCAACGCTTCAACGACCCGACAGCAAGCTTTCATCAGGCAAATGGCACTAAACAACAAACCAGTCTCACTGCTACTGCTTTTTGTTTTGTGACGCTTTCGTGCCAGACGCAAGCGTTCTGTCAGACCGTTGAAACGTCGGCATCGTTTTCAGACCCCTGCAATAGTTGAGCATTAGATTTTATCAAGCAACCTGTTTCGTCAGGACATTTGATGCCCTGATTAGTAAGAAGTTGTACGCTTTTGTTCAACGATGTGCATCTTCATCTGACGTTTTAGTCGATCGCTTCAGCTGTCTGATGCTATTTGCAGATATCCATTTTTCTCTCATTTTCTTAACTCTTCTAGATGACAGTGATCGAATGCATTCGTTGCTGGCGCGATGTTTCAGTGTTTGTTCTGCCTTAGTATTGATTGCGTATTGCTCAACTAACACCTACCCTGTGATGCGTCACGCCTCATGATTTCTGTATTCCTGTGCTTTTTCCTCTAACCTCTATGGTATAGATCATGTGTCTGATCCAAACATGTTATATAAAAAACAAAATTAAACACACAAAACATGCAAACAGAGCAGCTCAAATGACGCAGTTAAAACATCTGCATTCAAAACCCTGTCCTTACAGCCCTGTCAAAGGCTTCGTTGCGGCTGCAACAAAATTTTAACTTGGGTAATCAAGTTTTTTACTGTGCTAACAGTTTTTCAAATGCTAGACGAAATTCAGTTCGTGTGTTGTGAGTTCCGGAAAACAACACCACTAACTCGCTGTCCTAAACTCACTGCCCACCACTAACTCACTGTCCTGCCTTATGTTTTGCAAAATTACTTTAAAGCACTATTCACATTGGGAACCCCTGGTCTACAGTTACTTGGCAACTTATTAATTGGACTTCTGAAAGAAAACTTCATGCAGTCCTGGAAATGCAGTCGCACAATTATTGTTTAAAGCAAAGTCAAATCGCCACGCATGGAAAGACTAATAATATATCCTCTGCCTCATCGTGCCCAGTTGCATTGTTCCCCACATGATTTTGTCGTTTCTCAATACGTTGTCAAAAAAATTACAAAAAAAAATTTTTTTGTTTTGCAAAAATGGACACCTGAGTAACGTGTCTTCTGTGCATTGGCAAATATCATAAATATGCAGGATTTGAAGCTGTTAACATCATATAATTATTTACAAACTGTGAGCAAGCATGAAAAAAGGTTCTGCAATATTTACTTGCCTTTAGGCCAAAAATGCCAACAATCCCCTTTTAATCGCATTACCGAAACAAATAAAACTGCATTCGCATCTTCCACTAAACAGCTAGCTTCTTGTTTTGAATAACTTGCTTCATTACCTGGTACTCCGTTTCATTTCGGCCTGTGTTATGATTTATTGGATGTTGTTTGCGTGACTTCTGATTACAGTAAGATCAAGTTATCAATGCGAAAATGACTTCGATCAACTTTCTCTCTGCATTTTTATCCAGGTTCAAGAAACTTGCTTGCACTTGGTCCTGCCCCTCCCACGAGTTGACCGTTCCAACCCAAGCAAACCACACAGCGAGATAATAAAGTGCCTGGAACCAATCAACCAGCGGCACGTCAAGCAGGTGCAATACGTTGATGATAGCATTTGTACGACAGTGTCCTGATTTATGTTTTTTACTCTGCCTTTGCACTGACTGGGATCAGAATCAAGCTGACCACCTGGTCTGGATCGGACGAACTGGATCGCTCCATGTCAGTAATTGCAAAGTAAACCTGATAGTTATCAAGCCTTCAGTAAATATCGGGTCACGGTTGACTTTCCACGAAATATTAATTTCATTGTAAATAGCGACCGTTGTGAATAAAAGTAGAATGGTTAAATCCTTGTAGCATCTTCACTCTACAAGAAAAGTTCGGCCTGCCCTTTCAAACGCGCCACCTTCGATTACCTGAATACTCTCCCACTGTATACAACCTTGAGTTTGTTAAAGTACACGTTAACAGCGCATATTTAGAGCGAGTGCAAACATAAGAGTCCAGCGTACGGTTTAAAGCTGTTCGTATTGGATCAGGTTTGGAAAAAATGAGAATGACACAACAACTGAAACATGAATGGCTGTTACTGAACGTGTTGGAATTAATCCACGTTCCACGAGCAAAGTAATAAACGCTCGAATGGGGATCTTGCGATGTTACTTACACACCCCTCTGCAATTGGCGAATACGACAGGGTCTGGCCAAATGCGGGCTTAAGTTTGTCAAAATGTTTCGGGCCGATTTCGGTCTTGCATGCACAAGTTGATGATACCATTCAAAGCAACGATTTATTTTTTGAAAAGACGTTTGGTGGTACTGAACTTGAAGATGGCGTGAAGTAGGAGATTCATCCCGAAGCTTTTCGTCTGACACTCTTCAAGGGATATCGTCAGAGTGAAGTGGAGATACTACCGAGCTGGTTTATGCACAGAAAAGAAGAGATCTCATTGGAGGAGTGGCTGTTACGGTCGATAAATTACTCACCTGCTCAAACCACGGCGCTTAATCAGTTAATCAAGAGCACTCCTGGAATGCCGGGAGCGGAGCATCGTTGCCCTATTGGTTCGCTCGCAACGTCTTGTTCAGTTCTTTGTTCGCCGTGCTAGAGTTAGGTGGCAGTTGTGCAACAGTAATCCTTGCTGTGAATGGTAGCAACTCGGTCGTCAGAGAATCAGCTGACAGTAGTGTATGTATCAGCTTAGCTTGTGTTAAACTGTCATTGTTTTTATTAACTGCAGCATCTATGTGGTTACCAGGGATAACTACTGTTGTTATTATCTGGGCAGGTGTATTAACGTTGAACTCCCTGGTGCCGTGAATGTTTGAAAAACGCCACGACCTTCTCTCTAGAATCGCCACGATTTGCACGACGCTCTTGCGAGAGTAATCTGACTTTCTGTAACACTGTTACTCGCTCATCGTGGATCTCTTCCTGCAACTGTGCGCTGCGAAGAGTTGAATGACCGCTAGTACAAATGTACCGTACTGGGTTGTTGCATTGAGAGTAGGCTGTGTGCTTTCGCAAGTCATAGCAGTCAGCGGAGGCTTATCTTTGTAGTTGAGCCTTACAACTGAATAAGTTTACAACCAACGGTTGCCACTAAGTCGTTGTTACGAACTTACCATAATTTACAACATCGGGTTGTCATTACCATAATTTTACAACAAGGCTTCCTTGAGGAAGCCAGGGAGTCGAACTTTCCTTGGTTACCTTTGTGTCCAAAGGTGGCATTCACCGACTTTGTTAAGTCGAACCTTCTTTGTTATTTACTAACTTGTACAAGATGCTGTCAACTAGTGAACCCGTGGCCAGTACTTCATCAGACGGTGTCCTCGATGAGCGTCTTGAGTCTATGAAGAGGACCAGGAGCGGACTTATTGGGCACGTCACTAAATTACAAAGTGAACTTAAGTCTGATGGTGGATAGTTCTCTGTATGAAACTGCCTCTAAGAAGAAGTTCGAACTCGATGAAGCTATGCCACGATGCTTAGAACATTCCGGTTCGTACCTTAAGTCAGTTCCTGACAAAGCTGACTATAAAGAGCGTTGGGTTGAAGCTCGTAACAAGTATTCTGAACTGCGAAAAAGAGACTGTCTATGAGCACAGTTTTCAAGCATACGTTCAGCGTTGTACGGATGGTGACGCTTCTGCGAGTCAAATCGAAGAAAAAGCATCCAAGGTTTCATCCACTTCGTCGATCAAGAGAAAACGCGAATTGATTGCGCTGCGCAAAGCAAGAAGAGAACTAGAAGTGGAAGCTAAATTGCAACAGGAAGCAAAGGCTATGGAAGCTTAAATGCAACTGCGCTTAGCGGACCTAGATGGCAAAGAAGAGAATCTGATGCTCGATGAAGAACTATCAGGGATATCAGGGAGACAAAGTGAGTCTCATCGTTCTAATGTTTACGCTAAGCAGTTACCTAGTGCCTCTAGGATGCAACCTGAACTTTTTCAAACTTGCCTCCATAAGCGCTAACCTTACTAATGTAAAGAATGTTGGATGCATGTTGTATTCAAAACCTGTCACTCAACCTACCACCACCTTGAACATACCTAAGTACTCATCTCTACCTGTAATACAACCGACCGCCAGTCCCCTAAATTATACCTCATCTGCACTCCCTGAGACTCCTAACCCTTATGTTTTGACCAACCCTGCACCATCTCATGGAGTAACACTTGCTGAGAAACGTTGGACTGATTACGATTCATCTCGGCCCGTCTATGCCAATCCGGCAGTCACACCTATTCAGCGTAGTTCGATGGGGCCGGAGATCACACGTGAACCAGCACCTATCAATGCTAATACCATGACTGCTGAGTCACTGAGGTGTCTAGGCTCGATAATCCAACAGGGATTCTCTTTACCTAAGCGAAGCGTACCTACCTTCAACGGAAATCCGCTTGAGTATTTTGCCTTCACGAAAGGATTCCAGGAGACTATCCTTGATCAGGTAGCAAGCCCTGCATCTCATCCGCAATATTTATTGGAAATGTGTGTCGGTCAAGCCCGTGAAGTAATTAAATCATGCACTGTGATAAGTCCGGCTTCTGCCGGTCTTCGTCAAGCCCTAGATCTCCTCTACGAGAATTTTGGGCAAAAACATATCGTTGTTGATGCGCACTTTAATTCAATTTGCAAAGGTCCGCCTGTGAAGTCTGATCAACAGAGTTTAAGCGAGCTAGCAACTGAAATGACCAACTGCCAAATCGTAATGAAAGAGTGGGGTTTTGGATCGCTGCTTGACAGCCCGCAGACGTTAGAAAGCGTTTTCAAACGATTGCCTATTCATTTGCAAAAAATGTTTTGCAACAAGGTGGAGATAAACTCTGACGAACACCTTGCCACCTTTGAAGAACTAACTGGCTTTGTGAAGCAGGCCGTGCAGCGCAGCAACACCTTTTTCGGCAAAATTGTGGCGAAATCGATGGCTACTAAAATGCCTCGGCAAAGACAGCAAACGCCCTCAAGGGTCTTCGCGAATCAAGTTGCGGCAATAAATGAGAATTACGATTCGACCGTTACCAAGGAAAGAACGGCGTGCGTTTCATGCAATGGTAATCACGCCCTGTACAAGTGTGACAACTTCCGCAAGTTACCTGTACACGAACGTTGGAACCTCGTGAAAAGTAAAAAGAATTGTTTCAACTGCGAGGTTACCTGTCACGAGAATGTAAAAGTAATAATAGATGCTCAACTTGCTATAAGTCGCACCATAGCCTGTTGCACTATGACGGCAGCTCAAACCGAAGCTGCAAGAAAACGGCACGTGACCATGAGTCGGGTGCGACTGCGCAGTCATCGAGAGCGCAGGTCAATTATGCGACTCCGATAACAGGACTGTCCCAAAAGAAGTTGATACGATTGATGGTAGCACCAGTACGAGTGTACAGTAACCACCAGACCCATTATGTCGACACGTACGCTTTCCTCGATGGAGGTTCAAATATATCTCTCTGCACCACAACCTTGATGCAAAGACTTGACTTGCGTGCGCGGCGATAGAGTAACCAGAAAGATTGAGGAAGTGACTGGTTCTAAATACCAGTAAGGATTCGTTGTTACCATGAAACTCAAATGCTTGCAGGAATCCGAGATGATTGTGTTGCCAAGCGTCCTTGCAGTTAAGGAGCTTCCCAACTTTAATGCAAGTATTCCGACCGACGAAGTTGTATCCAAATATAACCTCTTGTCAGGACTAAATTTCCCTGAAATCTCCAAACAAAAAGTGGAAATTCTCATTGGTGCCGATGTGTGGCAGGCTCACGTAATCCGTGACACCATAGAAGGTGACCCAGGTCAGCCACGAGCGCTGAGAACTGGTTTAGGGTGGACATTGTTTGGTCCTGACCCCAGAACGCATGGGTCTGATAAGGATGTCGTGAATTTCGTACAATGCATTGAAAATGTACTGCATGATAAATTGAAAGGAGCGTGTAACTACGAATTTCCTTCATGTCCCAGGTGAGTCATGTCCCAGGTGACTCTTATTCCGTTGAGGACAAGCAATCTCTGAAAATGGCTGAGGATTCAATAAATAAAGTTGAGTTACAATTTCCTCGAAAGAATGATATGAAAGTACCTGATAACCGACTAACGGTCGAGAACAGGTCGAATTTGAAGGTAACAGTTAGCTGCTTTGAACCTCACAAAGACAAATGAGACTTGTTCACTGTTGGGTGTGCTCGCCAAGAACCAGCAGGTTGCAAACAACGTACTGTGCGTTTGATTGGAGGGAAATCCTCACCAGCATGTGCGAGCTACGCATTACGAAAGGTAGCTGATGTAATTGAAATTCATAGTAGCTCTGACACTGTGCTGCGAGTGAAGAAAATAATTGATGTTGATGACTGTTTGATATCTGAAAACAGGGTTGAGGAAGCTGCGCAGGCAGTAAACGAGCTTCATTGTTTCTGCGATCCTAGCGCATTTACTATCTTTACCTGGTTTGTGTGTTTGCAATACACTGTTCCCTTGTGTTTGAAAGACCTCGTGTGGCCTCGCAGGTTTGAGTTCTGTGCTGTCACGATTGCATTTAAAGTGTCACGACTTGTGGCGCGATCTGTAACGAAGGAACTTGAGTTAAGGACAATATGGGAAATCATGGCAAGGTCCGTGAAAAGATTGTACACTACCTACGGAGCAGCTGTTGCAACAGCGACGAATTGATAACGACCTTCTCGCGACTTGCGAGTGCGAGACACTATTCTGAAGTCGTAGTCTGATGTTGACAAGAGCTGCGGACAAAAACTGTCGTAATAGATACTGTCACTGACCGTGATTGTTGGGAGTTTACAAGTGAAGAGCGCAGCGTCTTCTATAATAGAGACTTGCGAAACTGTCCTCTCGAAGCCAGTGACTGGCCAGTTTGCCGAAATCGTAATGTGCATTGTGCGTTCGACCTTTGTTCTTTTATAACTGGCAAACGATCTAACGATCTTGTTGTGTAACTACTGTGGGTCATCCTTCTCTGTTGAAGCTGATCGTTTTGCGGCTTACTCTGTTAAGTTTCATGAAGCGTCGGTGAATTATAAATTGATGGACCCTTTGTGCAGTCGTGAACTATAAACAAATTTCTAAGGATATTTTTTTCAGTAAAAACAGATAAAGGTAACAATGGCAGTGCTTCATCTCTTTCTCTCAGGTCACTCAACATACAATTGCAAGCCCCCTCAGGCAAGTTCCGAACAGATCAATGCAGCACGTTTTAGTATCCAGTAAGAAGCGTCCAGTTCAGGGATTCAAAAATGACGTCAAGCACTCGCGCCGCCTGACCCAAAGCTTGGACTGCGCGAACGTTTTTGTACCTGTTATATTTCATGCATATGAATGCTGTATGGCAAAGCTCATACGTGTGTGCTGCTAAAACTTGCTGCGCGCTACTAACATTCACAAAAAAATTTTCACCCCTGGTCTAGTTACAAAAACTTGTAATTTCACTCTTTGGATGACCCACTGCCTTTTATGTGCGGGGACGTTGGCTCGTTCATGCCCCACTCTGCTCATCCCTGGTAACCACACTGTGTAAGTTTATCGATGCTCTAAAAGCATGCGCAATATGGCGTACTGCATGCGTAAGGAACACTGCATTTCCGTCTCATTGTGACGCAACTATAAAATCAGAGGGAAGTCGGAAAGTTTGTAGCTCTGGTTTTATGAAAGCGTTGTTTAAGGAGAGGCGAGCGGGCCACTTGCCTCGGGCCCCACCGTTTTGGGGCTCCCCCTTGAGGTGTTACGTGCATAAATGTTTCTTACTTTTGGTGAAAAACGTATTGGAGCTACTTCTGGTGAAAAACGTATTGGAAAAACTTATCGGCTTAAAGTTTTGTTTTGGAGGGGCAAAGCCCCCTCTCCCGTGGCAACAAGACTGTGTGGCAAAACTTCAGTTTGCTTTTTAATGCAATTGACTCAGAAAAGTACTTAGGTTACGCGATATGTCAAACTTTCTGTTTAGGCCTATAAGAGTGCCAGGGCCCAACGTGGCACAGCGCCTTCAGATAGTTTCTGTTCTGCTTCATGAGGTAAAACCTGTGCTGGGACTATTTTGCCTTTATTTGAACACAGTTGGTTGAAGTGGTCATGTGGCAAGTACAATATGCAGAGACAATTGATTGGGGCTTGAGAATTTATGGTTAGGATTTACGATCAGTGCTTATGGTCAAGGTTTATGGTCCAGTTTTAGGTTCAGTGGGTAAGTGTTTAGAATTAGGGTTTAACCTGCAATTCACTTAATGCAAACAAGAACCTGCTGCTGCTTGCCAGCCCTGAAACCATGACAACCATCATCCATGCATGGGACTGAGCTACTGCAGATGTCATGATCAACTAAGCAGGACATGCACTCCAAGCTTGTCATGTGACTACTTCAATCAAACTCCAACAGCTATTTTGCTTCACACGGCGAAATAGCCTCAAAGGAAAATGTACACAGCACAAAAAAGGTATGCTGTGCATCACAATACACTTTTGGTTAGTTTTCGGATTGGATAGTATGCTTTCAACCGAAACAGGATTCGGATCGGAAATGGATATCATTTTTCAAAAACAGGATAAGATCACATGGTACAAGTACACTATCCGATCATCTCTGGTATACATGGCAGAGGTGACCATGGGTCCGATGAGCCAGAGTTGACTGCAGAAGGATTCTGAGTTTTTCTTTCGGACCCGGATCCGAAGCCGGAGTGAAATATTTTTGAAAAACCGGAACGGGAGTAATTATTCAATTTCGGCAGTAGCAGGAGTTTGCATGGTCATTTTTTAGGCAAAAATGTGGGTAACTTCTCGGTTGAATCGATGGTAGCCAGAGTCTGAACAGGAGTCGGATTCTCAAATTTGAAAAAATTCCGGGCTCGGACCCCGATTCAAACATTTCGGAACAGGGCAGAGTCGGAGTCTAAAAAGTGACTCTGGCCACCTGTTATGCATGAGAAGCAGAGGTGAGCAGATATTGGTTTTTCAACTCCTGATCCATATCCGAAAAAATTTTTGCATATCCATATCCAATCTTTTTCCAAAATTTTCAGAAATTTAGTATCAGATATGCATCCGTATCCAATTGCGACACTGGCTAAATACAAAGCAAACAGACAGTGGTTATATATCCACCAGTGGACCTTGAATTTTCCAAAACTTAACAATCCATCGCCTGTAACATGACACTAATCCATGGCAAGTGTGCAGTAGACTGCACTACACTTGGTAGAAACGTAGTAAACCTAACCCCTGAAACTAAACCGCAAATCTGAACACAAAAGCTTGAAAACATTTGAAAAAAGTAAATAAAAACCACTACCATGAAAAGCGTAAGCACTACTATCAAAACAAAAGCCACCTGGTCATGGCAAGAGTCCGCGCAAAAGCCATTCACACAGTAAGACACGTCTACTTGATTTACATGACAGTGCTGCTGATGTGACAAACTCAGCGTTTCATTATGACTTTGTCACCGCTGTGGGACCGACAGCCACTTCCAAACAAAAACACCTCGTAAATTTTTGACCCTATCCATAAATATAACATGTTGTGCACTTTCTTTCAGAAAAACAGAAAAGTTGTGTATTTTGCCAGAGCTGTGGTTCTGGTGTGGTTATTTTTCATTTGAACTGTAGCGCATCCGGCTTTGTCTACTCATAACATTGAGTTCCTGGCACTAGCAGTTGGTATGATGAACCTGGTCGAGTGGGAATTCCTGCTGACTGTGCCAGTGGTCGTCATTTAGGTTCTTAGCATTGTTGTTTAGGCACAGTTAAGAGAGACAACTCTTTTTATGGGAAACTGTTTGATGTAACCTGAAGTAATTTTAAGACACAGGTTCACAGTTTGTGTTAGGGTTTTAGACTATATGGCAAAGACGATCCGTTAATCCAAGGATATACTCCTGTACTCCTTGTCATGTGACCAATTCAACCAATCAGGTTCAGCTATCGGCAAAAGAGCTCCAGCATTAAGGTAGAACAATCATTAGGTAAAATAAAACAAATATTTTTTAAACACTGAGAGCAGATCACAGTACTAAATATAGTAAAACTATGTAGCTTACAAAAACAACAAACTTAAAAACCCTGAAAAAGATCAGGGGTGGCCAACAGGTCGATTGTGTCACAGCACGCAGCAACGACTCTTCCTTCACCTTGTTTAACTTCTCCAGCTGTTGATCCGTGACTCCAGCTGTTGAGCTTCCATGCGAAAGTCGCGACCGAGTCATCATCCGCTATTCTGGCGACTTGTTTAATGTCACGCTGAGTTGAATGACAACTTATTTCTCTTATGTTGCCGTTTTGCGTCTGCGTACAGGATGTTGGGACAGACCTTCGTCTGCTTTGCAGTTTCGAACAGTCGTAACAAAGAAAGTTGTTTTTCTGTTAGTGCTGCGCTTAGCATTATAACATGCAGGTCGGTTTAATCTAAACCTTTAGTAATGGTAATGGTAATGGTTTATTGTTTCATATGACTCGGCCAACAAGCAGAAGCATCATAAAAGCCATCGCATGCAGTAAACCAACCATTAGCGAACATAACATTAGAGCAAATAAAAACACAATGGCACATTTACTGATCAGTGTAAACTAAGAGGGGCGCTGTGTCATATAGGATTGGCGAAAGACCGTGGCGGTCATCTAGTCAACCAACCCCGTTTATCACTTTTTGACAAGTGATTGAGAAACAATAGTTGGAGATCAAATAAGCATGATAAAAAGAAAACAGAAAACGAATGAACACAGAACATGGTGAAGAAAATGTACAGGTGAAAGCGCATGCCTATGTACACAGATGAGTGGATCGATTTTAAGTGAAGGATTTTGGTGTGGTTAGAATATTTTTAGCAATAGAAAAAAAAAATTTTAAAGACAGTAATAAAAAAGTAGAAAAGTTACAAAAAATTAGTGAGGTACAAAGAAAAACAAAGCAATCTAGAAAAAATTAAAAAGTGTACTTTCATGCAGAAAAGCATAGAATGTGCACACAGAAAATACAAGAAAGTAAATATACACAAAAATAAGCAGTGTTACAGAATATTATAATACACTATTTGGTTCTGTACAAGGGAAATGTTGTTAAAGTTCATTATTGGGATTTTTTTTCACATAGCAGGTGTTTTTTAAGTTTCCATTTGAAGGTAAAAGTGGTTGAAAATTTAATATCGTCTGGTATTGAAGACCATACCTTTGGGCCAATGAATTTAAGAGAACATTTTCCTGAGGAAGAGTTAACTCTAGGTAAAAACAGGTTTTTAGAGGTTGCTAGTCTTGTAGAATGATAATGAATTGAGCTGAGAGAGACAAAATATTCATCAAAATGATTTGGAAGCAGTTTGTTATGATAAGAGTGCATGAATTTTCCTACTGAAAAGCTATATAGTTTGGGAAGACATAAGATGTTTAAGTGCTGGAAATGGTCTTCTAGTGATCCCATGTTAGTTGGATTTATTATTTTTATAGCTCTATTTTGGAGCTTAATGAGAGGCTGAATAGTTGCATTTGAAGCACGTCCCCAAATGAGGATTGAGTAATTAAGGTAGGGATGGATTAATGAGTTATAGACAACTTTCAATACAGGTGGTGTTGTATAATGTTTAAGTATGGATAGAATTCCACAAGCTCTTGATAGTTGAGTTTTTACTTTTTGTACATGAGGTTTCCAGCTTAACTTATTGTCAAGAAGGACACCTAGGTATTTTAGGTTATCTTCAGGGGAAATGGTGTGGTTATTTATGATAACTTTAAGTGAGGGAGGATTGTGTTTTCGAGAAGTTAATAGCATAAAATTAGTCTTATTGTAGTTAAGAGAAAGCTTGTTGGCTCTCAGCCAGTGGTCAATTTTACATAGTTCAAGGTTAACAGTTGTCTGAAGAGCATTAAAACAGGAATTTGACATGTGGAGATTAATATCATCAGCAAATAAAGTAGTATGAAAAGAGGATGCTTTTGTGATATCATTAATGTATATAAGGAAAAGCAAAGGTGAAAGAACACTACCCTGGGGGACCCCATGAGATATAATTTTGCATGTAGATTTAAATGCCCCTATTTTAGTGCACTGCATTCTATTGTGCAGAAAATTTGAGAATAATTTATGGGAAATACCTCTGATACCATAGTGGTAAAGTTTATTAAGTAAAATTTCATGGTCACAGCAGTCAAATGCTTTTGATAGGTCTAGAAATAAGGAACATGTTACTAGTTTATTATCAAAGTTTCTGACTAGTTCATCATAAATAGTTGTAATGGCTAGCTCTGTGGAGTGATTTTCTCTGAAGCCATATTGTCTTTTATCAATTAGATTGTGTTCTGTCAAATAAGAATATACTCTGTGATAAAGAACTTTTTCAAATAACTTTGACAAAACAGGAAGAACAGAGATTGGTCTATATTCAGACGAGGAACTTGGGCTATGAACTTTAGGAATTGGAGTGATGGTGGCAATTTTCCAGGAGTCTGGGAATTCACCAGTAGTCATGCATTTGTTGAAGAGTTTGGACAACCATTCTGACACAATGCAACTAGCTATTTTCAAGAATTTGGATGGAATGTCATTGGGAGAGCTGTTAGATTTCGTTTTAGGGTTTTTGATGAGAAGTTAGTAACGATTTCGGCTTTATGAAAAATAGACCAAATTTCTGCCGACGCCAACAGCAAGTTTTCCGTTTACAAAGACCAAATGCCTGAATCGTGGTGATCACACTACTTGAAATCGTGTTTGACGATCAGTCACTGTTGAAGTTTGATGCCTGTTGGAATTTGTGACAACAAAGTTTGCCCTGTCTGCCCTCCGTTTGTGACTGCTGTAGGGAATATGAGATTTTAGCCCTGTGATGCGCGGAGGTTGTGAGTGTCAGGTAGATGTAAAAGTTTGTAGGTGTGCGTTTCTCCAATTTTCTGCGAACTAGTTCCTCCACAGCTCGCATCTAAGGCTTCTGTAACAGTTTTAAGTGGTGTGATCACCATAGCTCATGTTTTACATGGGTGGATTTGCCTCATGAGGCAAAATAGCCTCGTATGGCAAAATAGACACAACGTCATGAGGCAAAATAGACACAACCTTTTGACATTTCCAAAATATAATGAGGCAGTGTTTATGTTGACATCAGAGGCAGAAGCACTGCTGGAGTTATTTGCCATTAGGTGAACCCAATGAATTGGTAGAATTGGTCAAGTGACTTGGGTTAATGCATACTGGTCAGGTCTCTGTCACACGGCCTAAAACATACTGGTACTGGTCTCTGTGACACGGCCTAAAACACTGAACCTGGACTCTAAACCTAAGCCCAAAACCTAAACCCATAACTTAAACCCACGAATTAAACTCAAAACTCAAACCCAAAAGGTTAACAAAACCCTAATACTAAACCCTGAAGCGAAACCCTAAACCTAAGCCTGAATCTTTTCCAAGAGTCCACTGAAAGCTTTCCCATCAAAGGTGTGATCTTCACCAGCTAAGCCAAAGGAAAGGGTGAGAGCAGAACTGCCGAACCTATGCACAGCAGGCATAGACACCTAACGTCTTCACTACCTTCACCTTGTTGTGAACTCAACGCTATATGTGGAGTGTGGACAAAGTTGGATGCATAGCAAAATCATCCCAGCAGAGGTGACGGACATGCCAATTTCATGCGGCCCATGAAGCAATCAGGTTAGACCAGCAGTCTTGAAACTTTTATTACTTTCATTTGTTGTTTGTTTCTGTTGATGAACATTTTTCTCGTTTTTAACAGGTTTCGTAGTATGACTAAAAAGTTGTGTGCCCCCCTTACTCAGTTGCAACTAATAAATTGGACCGCGATAGCAAATAGGTTCATCACCCCTGCAGTAGAGATTTTGCCACTGATAGCAAAATATACACTACCATCTAAGCAATCTGCAAAATCACATTGCTGCACAACTAACAAGTTTGATGTGGTTAGAATAATCACATCAAAACAATAAAAAATTTTTCAGTCCGATCCAGTCCTGATCCGCAAATTTTCAAAAAAAATGCAGTCCGATCCAGTCCTGACGCGACCAAACTTGGATTCAGTCCTGATCTAGTCCGATCCAGTTCCGATCCGTGCTATCTCTGCTGTCCATTCTCATTGGTCACATCTGACTGATGACAATTGCAACACCCCAGGATTGATACGCCGCCTGCAGTAGGCCTACACAGAACAGAGATGCTGTTTTTTGTTGTTGATTCTGCGCCAAGTGGGGAAAACTTATGTAATACATTATATAATCGTAACAGGGCCTGATTCGGATTGCATTGTTAGTGTTTTTGATAACGAGGACGAGTTTATGGTATTACAGGCTGAATTCCAGTTTAGGGTCAGCTGGTTATGCATTTGCCAGAAACTAGGTAGACTCTTGGTGGTTGCCTTGAATTGTGTTTGGTGCGCGTATTCACATGCGCATTGATTGTGCTGCAAAACTTTCAAATAGGAATTGGAAGTACATAACAACATATTATTTAAGTCACGGATTTACTCAAGTGAAGATGCACAGAGATCGATTTGAAGTTTTGCAAAGAGATTGATTTGAAATTTTTTCAACTAAGCAACGTGCCTTCGGCTTCTCTACTGTACGGCCCGGAGTAGAGCACTACTACCAAGAATTTGAACGGAGTTGGTTAGTGCATGTAGTATTGGCTACTATAGTGAATTAAGATGGCATGCTGAATAAAGAAGGTGATAATTATTATGCTGGTATTCCAAATTTAGACATTTTCGTTTGGATTAAGTTTTGTTAGGTTATTTTGGTATGCGGTATTTTTCTTAATACAAGCAATGACCAAACTTGTTGTGGGTCCTGCCTTCAGTATAATGTTCATTGATTAACAAGCCCTAAAAAGCAATTGAATTGATGATTGATCAATGCAAATGAGAGCTAGAGCATGACTGCACTTACTACTTTGCTAAGTTTTATTAGAAGTTGATGTGGAACCACCCATTTAAAATCCTATTCAACTATACTGCCTGGCATGACACGGCTTGCATAAAATGGGCAGTTTGACGCTCGATCTGCGTCATCCTAGTAGCATAATGGCACCAGAGTTATGCGAGCCGACAGTCGTCTAGCCGGCAGTAAATAAAACGGATCCGGAAAAATACCGCTAAAAATGCAGGTTGGATGTGACGACTGACGTAACCCAGAGAGAAGGTAGCCGGCAGTCGAAGAAAGTGCAAAAAAGGCGATATTCAGAGTGTCTCATGATTTAAATGCCTCGAAACGTGCATGGTGGCGAAAGTAATCCGAACTACACAATTGCAGCTAAGCTGAACACCTTAAAACGCGTGTGATGGTTGTGCCGGCTGATGTAGGTAAACTCACAGGGAGGGAAGACAGTGTCAGATTAAAGGTATAAAGTTTGGTGATTGCTTTTTTGATGTGTCTAGATTAAATCGAAACTTTTTGGTTAGATGCCAGATACCCACAACAAGCTACAGTAGCCTACGGGAATAACATAACCATGAAAAAAAATGGATATATTTTATGGATCTCAATTATTTTTCTTTTTCAAACTCTAATCCAAAACAATTAAACTAAACACCAAACCCTCAGCCCCTGAATATTCTCAACATGTGCACATGGCGTGAAGTCAGAAATGTCGCCAGTCAGACATTTCGATTGACACCGCCCGTTAAGGAAAGTGCAAAAAACACAAAAGCAAGGTGTTTGGCCTATTCTTTGAACACTACAATCGCATTTTACTCTGTGATTGAATAATCAAACTTTGCAGTGTCTGTTTGATCGATGGTGTGTCAAGCCACAACGCTTTCGCATTTTACCTAGACTATACCAAGTTAGGAATTAGCGCCCTACTCCGCAGTAGTGCTGTAACAAGTGTTTCGTGTTACCTCACAATAGTGTTAAGAATGTGTCTGTAACCCTATGGTTCTGCCTTCAATGCAGTTACAAAAAGTGTCTGTACCCCTGTGATTCCGCCGGCTTCAATGCCTTGTAATACGTTCTGTTTCGTCTGTTTTTGTCAACCTGCGTTCTGCAGAGTGTGTGTGTTCATACAATGAACTTCGTGTCTCCTTATTAGCAAATAAATTAAAAAATCAAAGCAAAAAAAAATAGCCTACGTGCAAATGTTTAGACAACACTTTTATTCAATGAAAACTATTCTAAAACAATTAACTTCCATTTGAGCTATGATTTATCAATTGACCATTGCTTGAAATTAAACGAAATAACAAAAGACCTAATTTAAATCATTCTAGCATAGGCGGAAAGGTGAAATAATTAAAAAACTCAAAACAGCAACGGAAGTCGGATATTTAAAAAATGAATTTGTTTCATGAACGTTATCTTTCAACTGACTTACATTTCTTAATTGAAATTGCAGTGTGGGGAGAAAGTTCAAATAGTATTGAAAATTCCAAGAAACTCTGACGTCCGACAGAATCTTTTCACAAAAAAGTCACAAGAAAAATCAATTTTTAATGGATCCACAATCCATGATTCTAGCATTGGGTACAAAATTGAATTAATTTTGAGAAACTCGTGAAACAGTGATGTCCGATTAATTACTAATCATGTGATCCACATTTCGTGATTCTAGCATGCGTACAAAATTGAAATATTTTTGAAAAACTCATGAATCTGTAATGACTCCCAGAATTTTCTCGCAAATTATGTCTCACGAACAATTTTCTTTCTTGTGATCCACTTTACATGATTCTAGCATAGGCACAAAGTTGAAATAATTTTGAAAGACTCATGAAACTGTGTAATCCGCCAGGTTTTTTTCACAAAAACATGTCTCACGAACAACTACTTTTCACATGATCTACATTTCGTGATTCTAGCATGAGTGCAAAGTTGAAATACTTATAAGAAACTCCTGAAAAGGTGAACTCCGTTTGAATTTTTTCACAAAAAACATGTCTCACGAACAAGTAATTTTCACGTGATCCACATTTCGTGATTCTAGCATGGGCACAAAGTTAAAATATTTTTGAAAAACTGATGAAACTGTGTTATCTGCCAGAATTTTTTCACAAAAACATGTCTCACGAACTATTACTTCTCACGTGATCCACATTTCGTGACTCTGGCATGGATACAAAGTTAAAATATTTTTGAAAAACTCACGGAACTCTGTAGTCCGCCTGACTTTTTTCACGAAAACATGTCTCACGAACAACTGCCTTTCACGTGATCCATATTTCGTGATTCCAGCACAGGTGCAAAATTGAAATATTTTTGAAAAACTCAAGAAACTGTGAAGTCCGCCAGAATTTTTTTCACAAAAACATGTCTCACGAACAATTCTCATGTGATCCACATTTTGTGATTCTAGCATGGGTACAAAGTTGAAATATTTTAGGAAAACTCATGAAAACGTGAAGTCCGCCCGAATCTTTTCACAAAAACATGTCTCACGAACAATTACTTTTCACATGAAACTCATTTCGTGATTCTATCATGGGAACAAAGATGAAATATTTTTGAAAAACTCATGAAAAGATGAAGTCCGTTTTAATTGTGCTTAATTGAACCTGTTTCAAAAATCCTTAAACGTACTGAGAAATATCTTAATTGCATGCACAGTGCAGTACTCACTTCTACATCTGAATCCATCAGAGTTGTGTCTCGTGTTTTCCCCAAGAGTGCTCACACCTAAAATTAACAATTTGCAAAACAAAACCATTATAACAGGAATGCAATAGTCTGCCATTGATGCTAATACTTTATGTTCTTAAAAACTGGTGCATCACCATTAGTGTATGTATTACATAAAGAAATTTTTGATTTTTTCGCTGTCGTGATACCACCAGTGATTCACATAAAGGAATTCGAAACATTTTTGCGAAACTGTATCGATTCTCTGTTTTTTCTCGGTATACCAGAAAAGTCTGCTTCTGTCTCTTTGGGTTAAATTTTATGAGTTAATTCACTTTTAAATCGCACAATGATGAAGGTCAAGTCGCACGTCATATTGCAGTAAATTGTGATGCGCACAGCAGACCTGATCACCTTCAACAGGCCTACACAACAAGCGGTCCACGGGCCGCATGCGGCCCGAGAAACCTTTTCTTGCGGCCCGGGAGAACTTTCTCAATTATGGAAAATGTTGCAAAAGCTCGACCTCGAATAAGTAATTGCCGTTCCAGAATTTCTTCCATACCACAACGAAATCTATACACCGAAATGAAAAACACTCTTGCGGCCCGCTGAAAATTTATGTTGATAAGTTGGCCTTTCAAGCCTTCTGAGTTGTGCAGGCCTGACCTTGCAGCTTCTGTCAGTTGCTAAAGCAGTGGTTGCTTACCCTTTTTCAGTGTACACTTTTTTAGTTATACACAAGAAATACTTGTCTGTCAAGTAACCCCTTGACAGTAATCACTGACACAATAGAAAATACAAAAATCATTCAACTGCAGTGCAGCTCGCGGTGGGTTTCTAGGATGTCAACTATTCCCACAAAACGATTACAAGCAAAGCAAAACCCGATAGAAACAAGCTCAAACCACTTTACGTGAAGGTAAAATTTACTCTCAGAGGCCGCCTTTCGTTGCACAGCTATTACAGTTTTTTTGACAGTTTTCTCTTTGTTTAACTTCAAATACGCACATGCCGTGTTGTAGTCCAATACTCGTCCTTGCATTGCCATGTTCATCACAGCCGCAGCAGGAACGAAACATAACAGGCAAACGCACGTGGAGACAATGCACGTGACGTATAGAGACCCTCTTGCCATTCACGTGGACAGTGCAATCCGCGTGGGCATTATGACACATAATAATCAACATGAACATGGCTCTGTAAGTCCAAAAGTCCATAAAAAACATTGCGAAATTTCCACGGACTTTACGAATACAATAACTTTCAAACTTACTTGATCTTCACCCACGCAAGAATGATGGAATGTGGATCAAATTATGGGCACAATATTGTTGTAAAATGTGGGGCTGCAACTTGGTGTGAAATCAACGTAATCACCGGGCTGATGCAGCAGGGAAATTTTACAAATACAGATTCCTTTTCTTGTTTTTTATAGAGTTGAACAGCGGCACGAGTGAGATGTCTTGTATCAATTGCTCAGGTTAAAAAGGTGATAAATATGTTTCTTGCACATTTCCACTCTTTGAAAAGGCTAGGAATCTTTTTAATGCTACTGGGCATTTTGCATGCAGCCTAACCCCTACCAAATCTCCAAATTTGCTTCTTGCCCTGGGCGTCATCTAACGTTATGATATCCTCTTGCCAGTATTCATTTTCAAGAGTTATACTTGCACAAGGGCATGAAAATATATTTAAGGTTGAAGAGAAATGAAAATGCATAACTGTGAATTGGAAAAACTAGTTCAAAGTTTCATGTGCATTAACACGAAAAGATTGTTCAGGAAAACTAAGTCTTAGGTACGTTACCAATCAAGCAATTGTTTTCCAGTTGGGTGAGAACATTGCTCCATTGTGGGTTTGGTCAAAGCCCAGGTAAATCAGATTACGAACGAACTAAAGTATTCAGAACAGGTACAAAGACAGAAAGTGCAACAGTCACAGAAAAAATACATTTTGGTCACCATTGTCGTGACATTAAAACAAATGGTGCTAAATGTATTGCCAGTCGCAATTGCCACCAAGATTGACTTCACAGTTTCATGAATTTTTCAAAAATATTTCAATTTTGTGCCCATGCTAGAATCACGATATGTGGATCACGTAAAAGTTAATTGTTTGTGAGACATGTTTTTGTAAAAAAATTCTGGCAGACTTCACAGTTTCATGTGTTTTTCAAAAATATTTCAACTTTGTGCCTATGCTAGAATCATGTAATGTGGATCACATGAAAGAAAATTATTCTTGAAACATAATTTGCGAGAAAATTCTGGCGGACTTCACAGTTTCATGAGTTTTTCAAATATATTTCAATTTTGTACCTATGCTCGAATCACGAAATGTAGATCACATGAAAAGTAATTAATCGGACATCACAGTTTCACGAGTTTCTCAAAATTATTTCAAGTTTGTACCCAATGCTAGAATCACGGATTGTGGATCCATTAAAAAATGATTTTTCTTGTGACTTTTTGTGAAAAAATTCTGGCGGACGTCAGAGTTTCTTGGAATTTTCAATGCTATTTAAACTTTCTCCCGACACTACAATTTCAATCAAGAAATGTAAGTCAGTTGAAAGATAACGTTCATGAAACAAATTCACTTTTTAAATATCCGACTTCCGTTGCTGTTTTGAGTTTTTTAAATTATTTCAACTTTCCGCTTATGCTAGAATAATTTAAATTAGGTCTTTTGTTATTTCGTTTAATTTCAAGCATTGGTCAATTGACAAATCATAGCTCAAATGGAAGTTAATTGTTTTAGAATAGTTTTTATTGAAAAAAAGTGTTGTCTAAACATTTGCCTAGTAGGGAGGCTATTTTTCTTTGCTTTAATCGCCCAACACCTTGCTTTTGTGTTTTTTGCACTTTCCTTAACGGGCGTGTCAAGCGAAATGTCTGACTGGTGACATTTCTGACTTCACGTCACGTGCAAATGCTCAGAATATTCAGGGGCTGAGGGTTTGGTGTTTAGTTTAATTGTTTTGGATTAGAATTTGCAGAAAAATAATTGAGATCCATAAAATATGTTCAATTTCTTTTCTTGGTTATAGTTTTTCCCGTAGGCTACTGTAGCTTGTTGTGGGTATCTGGCATCTAACCGAAAAGTTTTGATTTAATCTAGACACATCAAAAAAGCAATCACCAAACTTTATTCCTTTAATCTGACACCGTCTTCCCTCCCTGTGAGTTTGCCTACATCAGCCGGCACAGCAATCAAACACGTTTTAAGGTGTTCAGCTTAGCTGCAATTGTGTATTTCGGATTACTTTCACCACCATGCACGTTTCCAGGCATTTAAATCATGAGACACTCCGAATATCGTTATTTTTTGCACTTTCTTCGACTGCCGGCTACCTTCTCTCTGGGTTACGTCGGTCGTCACATCCAGCCTGCATTTTTAGCGGTATTTTTCCGGATCCGTTTTATTTACTGCCGGCCAGAGGACTGCGGGTTCACGTAACTCTGGTTGAGAAACAGATGTACGACAGTGTAATTAAGGGGAAAGAAAATGCTTCTAAACATTGGAATTGTATCGATAATTCTGATGAGAGTCAGTATTTACGTAGTGTTTGGTTAGCCTTCCTGCCTGCATATTTTATATGTATATGTCTTTGCTATGTAGCCTTTCAAAATTTTTTGAGACTAGGTCTATTGTTTTTCAGTGAAAACAAGCTGCGGCAACCCTGCTCAGCAGAGGTGGACAAAAACGAAGTTTCTAAAGCTGCCATGTGGATGCAGCTTGTTTTTTTTGCAGAGGAGTTTAAACAGGGTTGCCAGATAAGCCATTTCAATTTTGTAAAATTTGGCCATTTTTTAGTTTGCCACTGTGAAACAAGATTTTTATTACAGCAGAGATTTTGTCTTTTTGTATTTTTTATAGGAACTTCACTTCATTTTTACACAGTAGCAGTATAGTGGACACATGAGTGCTTTGATGTTTCGTGAATTCTCACCGCGTAATTCCCAGTAATATTCCATGCGTGATTCAACGCGATGTACTTGTTGCGAACAGTTCGACCGTCGACATAATAGCCTGCAAACCTACATATCCGCAGTCGGTCGCTGTTTCCTGTGGTGCATTCGAACGCCCAACGCGTTTGTTCGTCGTCATTCGAATTCCGACTCTACATCGAACAGTTACGTTACGTGTTTCTGACTTCACGCTCAACTGTATTAGAGTTTTTGTTGTATATCTGAATATAATCGAAAGAAGCAATCAACTTAAGAGTGCTACTGGAGAGTTATTAGCGAACAAAGTGGTGAGAGCCTTTAATTTGCCTTGCTTCGGCTTGGCAACTTCAAGACGTCAGGTTGCTTAGTTGGGAGACTGACCTGTGCTCCTGCAACAACTAGGTTGACCTCTCAACCAGTGGGGATCTCTACACCAACCTACGACATCAGTCCCTACAGCAGCATGGCACTTCAAAGCTTGTATTAATTTAAATTCTGTAGTAATAATTTATTCCTTGCAGGCAATAGTGCAGATGTTATACAAGGGTCAATCTAATCGTAATAATCAGATTTTTTTTTAATTTTGTAACTGCTAGTGTTGGATTTTGCTAATTCTCACATATGTGATGGACATTGAAAATTGATGATAACAAAAAAATTAATGAAATAACTTTACTGACGACCGAAATACAACATTTTGAATTTTTGGCCACTAGGTAGATTTTCAGAGGCAAGTACATCCATTTTTTCATTTCACACATTCAATTTTTTGCAATAATTTTTACCTTGAAGGATTTTTAAACTGAAAACAACTACTTCACCATTTTTTGATCCAAGGAATTCATTTTTATAGTTACTATATTAATAAAATGAGGATTTTATCACAATAATTAGGGTTAAAAATTTTCTTAAAATTTATTTAAACCTTATCTTATGTGACAATATTGTGATTAAAATTTTTTGCTATCATATGTCCTGGCGTCCTTGAACTAATTTGTGTTTTTTTTCTAGATAAATATTAATTATCGCCAAATAAAATCAACTCATAATTATTTAGGCTTTTTGTTATCATCACAATTTTTTGATGATAGCAATTTTGGTATCATTTTTTTGCTATCATAATTTTTCAGTGTCTATCACGTATGTGAGAATTAGCAAAATTCATGAGCAGTGGTTACAAGGTGTCTTAAATTACAAAAAGGATTGATCCACAAGTGTTTCAGTCAGTGATAGTTGTGTGGTTGCCATTGGTAGTTGCTACACAAGTATCTGAAAACTGCTGTATTCAGTTGTGTGACTGATCATACCAAGCATTTTGCATTATTGATTAGATCATTGTTTCAAATCTTTTTTGGCTAGCATCTCCTTTTCTGAAAAATAAATTTCTATCGCCCCGTTATCGTGCCTAGCACACATATCAACACAACTTTTAATGCATTTCACTATAAAACTTAATTAAGTAAAATGCCAAGTTTTTGTCTACAAATTACATACATACATGTTTGTTGATCATACTTTTTTTTATGACTTTTAGTCACTTAAAAGTAGTAAGACAACAGAAATGTAATTATTAATTAGGTCTCCTATCGCCCCCCAACCACCCATTTCTGCTTCACCGCCTCCCTATAGCTTCTCACCGCTCACTTTGTGAACAACCGGGTTCGATCTTACTCTTAGAAGTTTCCCATCACTCTTGCAGTAGCAATATACTGCAATGCTTCAACCTTGCGTTGCTTTGATTGAAGTTTGTAGTAGTTATTATTCAGTCTATGAAGTCGGTTGGTTTTGTACAAGTGTTTAAATTGGACCTGTAAATTGTCATATGGTTCAGTGTTTGCTCTCAAGTGTCCTTGTCCTTACATTCATATACATGGGCTACTGGGCGCAATGATGGTTTTCAGCATGTGATTATGATCATCAACTTGAAAGCAGTTCATGGATTTCATCTCTTCTTATGCTGTTTTTGGAGCCATAGGTGTAGCCATGGAAGACCAAACGGACCATGCCCCTTTGCATTTCTGACATATATTGTGGCTTTGCGCTTCAAGAGACGGTGTCCCAAACCAAATACTGTTGTTCGCTAAAAGTCAAAATTTTGATCCCTCAATTTTTGGGCTAGTGACACTGCTGTTTAGAGCACAAGATAAAGAGAATTCTAGTATTGTTTTTGGATTAAAAAGTTAATTTCAAACTATTCAACACAAATGAGTCAGATTTGAAGCATTTGTCTACAAGTGGCAAGTGTATGGTTTATAAAGATAAAGAAAGACAAGTTGTAACCCAAATTTATAATTTCATGGCAGAAATTGTTGCTTTAATCGTCAAAACAGACTTCTTGTGCAATACCAGATTTTTCAGCCAAAAATTGCCAATTGCGTCCTGTGCGAACTTAATCAGCTCAAACATCGCAAGCCACGTGAATGTACTCAAGTTGTTTGTCAGCATTGCGCTTAACACTTTGGCTTCCGGGTGGTTTTGGGGATTTCGGCAAAAAAAACACCTAAATTCACCTGTCTTTGCACAGGAATATCTCCGCTCCTGTTGGGGTTACGGACCTGTTCGAAGTGTCAAAAAACGCAGCAAGTCTTCTAGTCTGCACTCGAAAAAAACATTTTTGCCTGGGGGGTGGTTTTTTTTGTGAGTGACGTCATAAGTGGAGGACTTTTAGGCCAACTTTACCTGGCCCATCGTACCAAATGTTTCACAATTGCTGACTAAAACCAAAGCTTGAACTGCACAGATTTTGGCATTTATGTCGCAACTTGTGTGATATGTCATGAACAGTATGTTCGTCAAACTAGCAACAAATTTTCTGAAAGATGGTCAGCGCATCGCAGTAATTGGAACAAACAAGATTGTAAAACTGACAGTGACAAGGACCAGATGGCCTTGTTGCGGCACTATTCAGAAAACCACGGCACTATAAACAAGCCACCTCTGCA
>Ga0210059_1003274_pt1 | contig 25824 bp, 21 predicted proteins | sample Ectturendosymbi2_FD_188042 | JGI IMG/M metagenome (GOLD analysis project Ga0210059, IMG submission 188042) | Ecteinascidia turbinata endosymbiont from Florida, USA - Sample 2 (SPAdes) (version 2) | ecosystem: Host-associated > Tunicates > Ascidians > Unclassified | place: Key West, Florida... | reverse complement strand
ATATCTTTGAAATTAGCAACTCTTTCTTCGATTGTCTTGGAAATTCTCCCAATCCTCATGGAATCTATAAACCTTCATAGATTTGAACCGAAAAGGTTGTTACTGTTGGTTCAGCGCAGGGGGTCGGCAACTTTTTTTAACAAAAGATCCATTCTGCTTCACGATATTACCGGCGAGGAGCCACAAAACGTTGATACCGTTTTATTTTTCATGCGACTTCATACGGACATAAGCTAAATTTTACTCAATTCTAATAGTAACCATATTAAAAAACAAATTTAAATTCCAAATTTTGTCAAATCCAGAAAGAGCCACTTCAGAGGCGCTAAAGAGACGCGAGCGGCACCGGAGCCGTAGGTTGCCGACCCTTGGTTCAGCCCAGTTATTAAGTCGTAATGTCGCGTTATGACTTTCAAACAAAAAACGTGATTCTCCTACGACATAAAAGTACTCTGTCAGACCTAATGCAAGCACAAAAGTGACATGACGTGGGCAACAAAACGGGTCATGGCGGGCCGGATTTGACCCGCGGGCAGCCAGTTTGACACCCCTAATATATGGGAACCGATAAGCAGATGGGACATATGTGCTCACTCTGACAACCCCTGCAGCTGAACCTGGCCCCAAGATGTTGGCCACGCCTTTCGTTGTGTAGGTCTTTCCACAAACACATATCCAGCTATGAAGTTTATTGACCACATCGAGAATTGTTCACTATTCTCAAAAGCTATTTCTGAGAAAACGTTTGTATAGTATTACACCGTGAGTTTCGCAGCGCTCCATCGAGTATTGTCTTTCGCCCTAGGGACTCGTTTTTGTGCTGTGACTTTTTTTCATTTTGATGCTTTTACGCAAAAGCTGAAGCGAGAAATGCGCGAAACAATCGGGTAGCAGTTAAAGTGCAACTCAGGTTCCAGCTTCATTTAACACGCGCTTGACATCGCAGTTCGGCGAGCTTTCAAGTGATGTTCGTTCTCCCCGCTTCAGAGCTGTATATGCTCAGCCACGATACTGATGCGCACGACAAAACCAATTGTTTTGCGCAGCAATAAGGTCGTCAAAACTTTTGATCACGAAGTGAGGAACCCCCTTATCCGTCAGCGCTCTGTTATGCACTACTAAAACAGCCCAAGGACGAGACATTCCTTAGATAGGTTTCATTAAACCATCGCACGTTCAACGTGACTGCACTTGCCATCCTCAGATCCGCTTTCGAAAGCTAGACTGTTGTATCTCTCAACTGCAACAGCTTTACTGTTTCTGTAGTCAAATTGTAGCCGATGAAACATTTCGTTATGACAAATGCACAAGCAAAGCTTCGTGAACTGCACCGGTTGTCACTATTAGAAAGCGTAACTTTCTTGAAATAATAGCTGGATCCGAATTTTGATAAAACGACACATTCCCATTACATACAATGATACATTCAGTTTTTTTTATCAGCACCAGCATGATCGCTCTCATACTCACACACAATCCGTAATTTGATGATGTCAACAGAAAATCATTAATAACTATAACTAGCACCATTACAACACGAAACATTCCAAAATAAAGCGATTTTGAAATTTGCGAAATAGTGGAACCTTTCCAACTTTTTGTGGATTCTTGTTTGACAGGTTTGTGACTACACGGCGGCCGTAAACCTCCTCACTTAGTTTTGGATAATTTCCATGAAGACGAATGTACATTAATTATGTACTAAATTTTCTGGGGAAAAAGAGAGCTAATCATGCGCATGTTCGAAGGAGCATGAGACATGTGATATTATAATATTAAGTTGTTTGAAGGAGTCCCCTTAAAACTTGCTCGATTCACCCTTTCCTTCCTTAAAACATACATGAATTCTTTCGAGTTTTGTTGATTTAGTTGTAGCCTAAAAACTTAATTAGTGGTGGAATAAATAGCGATGGCTGCGAACTGTATTTACCAGCAAACGACTGCGTACTTTCGCAGAAGTGTTCCTGTCCAGGATGGAGCAGCAACAAACTTGAATCGTAAAGAAAGTTACAGGACCATGACAATGCGAAGCTGGTGAAACACTAACTGTTTTTTCGTTGTGAATGTGTGACAGATACAGGCATGTCATGTTTATAAGATCATTCGGAAATGAAAAGAAAAAGTATTGAATTTGGCCAAAATGTACATAAAGCAGGGTTTGTTTTAGGGAAAATGTTAGGTACCCAGTATGGACCACTTGGGACCCGATTTCTCTGATCCTAGGGACCCGATTTTCTCTGATTCTAGGGACCCGATGATAATTGTCTCTGAATCTAGGGACCCGATTTTCAATTATAGGGACCCGAATCGGGTCCCTAAAACGCCTTAAAAATACCCTGACATAAAGTACAATTTCAAACACAAAAAAACAATCAGTTACCCATGATAGAAAACATACACAACATACAAAAAACACAAGAAAATACAGAAAATGGGAGATATTACGTAAAACATCAGATGCACACAAAATATTGGAAAAGCAATCAATATACCTCAAAGTCAAAAATAGAAAAGGAATGGGAACTTGCAAAATGAGGGAAACATGGCAAACATGAACGAAATAATCCCATGATATTGTGACTGATATTTGCGTTTGGTGTTATGTTCTGGGAGAATCATCCATGTTGCCATGATATACATCTATACGGCGCATGAGACTGATTTAAAAAAATTTGCAATACTGGGTTTATTCCACTGTAACACGTCATCATACAATTTTTCCCAAATGTTATTGATTTAAGTCGTTGCGTAAATTACGTTGTTGTACTATCTTAGTTTTACACAATTATGCTGAACCCATGTGGCAGTTTTTTAAAATTATTTTTAATACTGCATTTCTCGTGGGAACCCTAACTGCTTGATGAAAATATGAGTTATGGCTCATGCAACCTCAATTGGTGCAGCCGAAAAAATGCTTTGCAATGACTGATATTTTTGACTTCAGCGTTGACAAATCACAAAAGCATCAAACATTAAATGGGGGTCACATCACAAATTAAAAAAGGACGGCAGTTTGGCAAAACGATCCTTGCGGTGCTTGATGTACTTGTAGCACTGGTAAGAAATTTCCGTAGTCCAGCGATCATGTGGCAAAAGTTTAACCGAACTAGTTGAACCTCGTGCCATGGGATAAAATTCGTCTGACATAAATATTACACTGCTATTCCGACTGAATACGCTTTTGTCGGTGGAGTTCTAGCCTTGATTAATTGATTGCATTAAAAACACTTTTTTTGCAAAGCTGAAGAGAGAAGTGAAACCACGTGTATAAAATAAAAGAATAACAAACAACACACAGAACTCGTACCTACGGCCAAGATAAGGGGGGAAACGAATCAAAGAATAAGACCGTGGAGGTAAGAGCATTCCACATTGAAATTTTTATGGTAAGTTGCATACACTTTTTAACGTTTGACTTCACGTAAAAAAAGTTTTTTCATGCATTCCCCAAACCAAGAAAAATCATTTTTGTTTTTGAAAAAACTGTCCACGCGTTAGCAGCGAATTTATCAAACTTACTGAAGGCTCAGCTAAGATTAGCCAAACTCACTCGAACCTGTAAATACTAAGTGTTCAGAACCACTCATTTTATAAGAGTCGTTGGCTTGTGTAGCTTGATTTGCTCGAACTAGATACCAGTTGCATTTTGGAAGTTGTCATAAACAATAGCCTCCTAAAGTAAACGACGAGATACTTAGATTCGCTCAAGAGTCCAAGTAAAATTCAGAAGGTGAAGCTCCGAATAACGGATCCCTCTAACAAAGAGTTATGATCCCTATCCTTCCGCTCAGGGTTAATTTCTAAGCCTCGTGCAGACTGTAATTAGTCAAATTGGTTAAGACAGTTAATCATCTCAATAACAGCTTTTTTCACCTCAGTGCTTCAAAGCAAGGGTACGCTTCTACAACATATCGTGTTGGAAGTTTAGACAGGAACTGGCCAAACCCAAGGTTTCATTCAGCAGAATCGCACTCTCGCAAATCATTATTGACCAGCTAGTTTCGAAGGAATTTCCCTTGTCCGTTTGCTTCCTGCTGCAAAACTACTTTTGGACCACACGAGCAACTGTGGAAACAGTGCATAAAATTTCAAAACAGTGCATAATTTTCATTGCTTTTGTTTATGGCCATGGTAATAAGGTTTAGCCTGCCCATAATATCTTACAAGTTGAAAACAATCAAAATATATACAGTGAAGCTGTAGATTTCAGTTTTGGTTAGTTTTTAGTAGGTTTGATTCATCGGGGCTGCCTTTCCTAAACAACACTTCTGTTGTTGATGAAACCTCGCTCATACTTGCTTGCAACAGGCCTGTATCTTACTCTACCTTCTTTCCTCCACTCTCCCAACCTTTGGTGTTTCGTCCATTCATGATACCATCTTCCGCTAAGCTCGCCTGACGCAAGAAGCAGGAACGCCCAGAAACACTACTTGACTGGGTTAGTTAAAGAGTGGTGGTGAAATCATCACACGCCGGGCGAAGGATGCGTAAACACGCTTTCAGAACGACAAAGCCGACGAAGAGAGAAGAAAAGAGAAAAGCACAGTGGCCAACGATTTTGACCGGTTTTTCTTGCATCGTGTTTGTCAACAATCGCTTCATCGTCGAAAAAAGTACAAACAACTGTCTCCGCTAAGGTGCTAAATACCAGTACTTGAGCAAACACTTCGTGCGCTGAAACCTTGCGCCCTTAACAGTACCTCGCCCTTAACAGTACCTCGTCTCGGCATCATGGCGATCATCGGGAAACAAGAAGTAAATAACTTTCAGCTCTGACGGGACTTTTTGAGTTAGCTCAATTCTGTTTTTCCGAATGGTCTCTGCTTTAGACAGCGCAGTGATTCACATTTCGGCGGAAACCGTCTGATCCCATGCCACGGCTTTAAGATAATTGGTGTGCCCTTGCAAAAGAACTAAACAGTTACGATTATCAGCACTACAATCTCTTCAATTTCAAATTAATCTGACCGCAATGGTTTCATGTTTACTAGGCCGTAGCGCAACGCCATTAACTAGTTTGCGACATTTGGATAGATACAGTCAGGAGAAAGCGACTATTGCGATTGTCATTGGGTGGCAAGTTAAAGCGCGTTAACGCATACCTGCATAATTGGAGTGGCATTCATTGGTATGTTTGTGGACTTTAATACCTGACGCTCGCGCTTGTTTGACGTCGTAATTCTCTGCTAAATCCATTTCCGTATATAAAACAAACCGCTGCCACAACGGTCTGAAAGTGGTTTGAAAAGTAGATATTGTTTGACGTTTGCGCGAGGTCCGTCTTTACATTCGCAAACATCTTGCTGCCTCGGAATTTTAATACGATGTGAAGAATCAGTTTTGCGCTTTGCATGAAACATATTCGCGCATGTTAATTCTTTCGCCCTCCTCGAAAGGAGATCGGAACTGCAATCGTGGAAATCACGCAATATGTACTCACATGCATGTGTGCATGTGCGAAACCCTGAGGAGAGTTCGCGGAACTGATGCCGCGAAACAATAAACGCGTTATGTTTCTCTTCTGACGAGAAAACCACTACTTTAAACACATAAGCCAGAAAACGTTTGAAGAAAAACGTTTGGCAGCAAGAAAGGAAAAAAGGGGCTACAGTAATATTTGACATTTTTCTTGCTGAACAGCTGTTAAAATTGTTTGGTTTTTTAATAGAACAGGTCAATGCTTTTTGATAATATGCGCGGAATAGATTTTATATATGGGGGCGATAAAAAATGCACAATGCAACATTAAAATCACTCGCCACCCGCCAGACCAAACCCATGATAAATTTTTTTCTAGTTGTCAAATATATTCAAGTAACTACACTGAGACAAGCAAGGAATAGATCGCGTATTTTTAATAGGAAATCGATTTGATATATAACACTACGCATCATCAGTCCTTTAAATCTTATTCAAATAGAATGTCAAGGATGTCTATCAATATCAGAACTGTAAGAATTAAACTAGTATTGCGTAGACATAAACCACAAAGTTAAAATAATACTGTTTGCTCGCTTTGCCTTAAAAAACTCACATAAGGTATACCCATTGGTTTGCAATACAACAGGGATTTATTCGAACGCTTACGTGAGCGAACATATAGTTGCCTTCGTTACAGCACGATGAGGAAACGTTTGCGTCCTACGGCTTATCTTTAGAGTGAATACTTTATGTAAATCGCGTGAACTGCGAAGTCCCCTAACGCTTGATTTCGCCCCCACAAGTCCACAATATATGCCTTCCAGTGTTCTCGCAAGGTGCGCAACTGCACCGTACCACCCAGACCATTTGCGCAATGAAATATCATTCTCGCGCACTTGCAACATTCCAAATTTGAAAGTAAAATATCATTAACATTTTTTGGGCGGAAGCAGAACACTTCTGAGCATATTGCATGGCCCTTTCAGAAGCTATTTGAATTAAATGTGTACTTTGTTCGCATTTTGATAAGATTTTATGCTTCATTCTAGTAATGAGAAGTAGGGTGTTCGAGGAATCTGCCTGCCATGCTGTGCTTTCATAACTCTACCAGGATTCTGACTGCACATACCCACGTTTCAGTGACAATGTTCCACAAGGGCGAAGCAGCTAAATCTGCTCTCAAAGTGGTTTACTGGGAAATCGATTTCGCGTCAATTACGCATTTTCAATTCTGCAAATTGAAGCAAGAGTCTACGGGCGAAATGATGAAACAATAAAGCAAGAGTTAACCAAATCACGCCAAGCTCAGTTTGAACACAGGCTAAAAATTGTAGAATTAGAGAAGCACATGCACTGCAGTTTAAAACACACGCCATGACCATTACGATATCATCACCGAACTGTATGGTGAAGCTTTCAGTAGAGAAAACAGGCGAACTGTAGCCAATTGTACAGACAACATGAAAACTGTATTTTAAAACACACGTTATGAGCATTACGCTGTTATTACAGAATTATATGTGGATTGATTTCAATAATTCACAAAGTTAGTAATTTCTTTAGAACTCGAATAACTCAGCCTTAAAATATCCATGCTCACTAAAACAAAAACTTGCTCAGTGCAAAATTTTCTCAGAGGGAACACTGATGCCTTCCATAAGATTCAAGACAATATCTGTGGTTTACAGTCTGCGGAACGAACTTCACTTCAACCTTCATAAAATGGAACTACTTGAACAGAAAATAAAGATATTTCAAAAACATTGCTTTGCGTCAAAAGAGAAAAAACGCATTGTCCAAAGATTGGGCAATTGCCTTTAATTAACAATTATATAAAGCAAAGTTCAAAAATGTTTGTGTATAAATTAAAGTATAAAATGAATGACAACCGCACGCCGGGTTAAAAGTGCAAAGAAACGTCCCCACGTGAAAAGCAGCCAGAAAACAAGTTTGTCATTCACTGAGCAATAAATATTAATTTAGATGAATTCACAATGGATTTCATGATGGTTTCAGGTAACACGTTTATACTTTCAACTGAATTAGCCAGGTTTTCACATTTCACATGCAGATACTAAGATTAATTTCATTAAGAGCATCCTTTGAACCTTAACCATAAAAAAGTTGATATACTTCACTGACTTGCATCATATCTCTTGCAGGTTGCCAAAGCAAGCTGTTTTATTGAGTACGCTGAGATTTATGAAATCATTCTGCACGTAAATGTTGTTCAACTTTTGCTATCCAAATAAGTTTCAATAGAGTCCACTTTGTCAGACAACCTTGTCGTCGATGATGTCTGCTGGAACACTTTGTAATGTGGATCTACTTAAAATTAATGAAACGTTTTGTTCGAATTAATTGCAGAACACTCTAACAAGTGTTAGACTTATAAAACTGTGGTTTGATTGGGTGCTGTTAGGTGCTTTTGTGCAATTTAAAGTGATTGCTTAAACATTTAAATTTGAAGTTGTGTTGCAAGTGACTTAGAGTTTTTGCTTGCAAGGTTTTCGTTTTGTAAGTATGAGAAAAGTGGATAACAGAGCGTTATTTCAAACAAAGATTTTGAAATTGATTCACTATCTTCACAAGCGCGTCCACATCAAAAAAAAAATATATATATGTATATATATATATAAGCGGATATCATCATGATTCCTACAAACTAGTTGCTGCGGTGATGAAGGCAGTAAACACTGTGTTTTTCAGCAGTTATCACAGACAAGCTTTGTACGGGGATTTTTTCATGACCAAATGTGAGGCGACTCGTAATTGTAGTCAGGCCGGTCTATTAAGTGAAACTTCATTTTTTTGTTCAGCAGCAACGAATAATGCAGTTTTACCAAACAAACACCACTTACGTATGAACTGGTCTGAAGATCTTTCGCAGCTATGTACGGCTAAATTGCGCTAAACTCACTTTTCACTGACACCTGAGCCTCACATTGTTTATGGTCCATAGATGACACTAAACAATTTTGTTAAAAATTATAACAATTTGTGATTCACGGCTGTTTCATTAGGTTTTATTATTTTTCATGACAAAAAGGAATCATACAAAGATTTTAATAAACTTCGAGATTGTTTCGTTTCACTCAACGGCAGCAAGAAACTCTTAGATAACGTGGACACTAGTACTCGCTTGTGACACTAATGGTAACTTCTTCCATCTCTAAACTTGTTGCCATGGTTTTAAGGCGTCTCTATTTCATTAAGATGTTGAGCAGAAAACGCCAAACGCAAAGCGCGGACGGTATTCGAAGAACGTCAGATAGTATTTTCTGAACCACACAACTTGTAAATTTCTGGTGCAAGCATCTTTTTACTTTAAAAGTAGTGGTTGGTAACTTCTTGATTAGCAATGACTCCTCTCTATCACTTCGCAAATAGGATCATGTAACTGGAGGAATAATAGCAACGTGACTTTGTGACTTAACTTTTAAAGTCTGCAGTTATTAACTGGTGCCTCGTTCCATATCAGAAAAATTAGCAAAATGGCCGTCTTCTCAGGAAGCTGTAACCAGTAAAGATGTTCTAATTGTATAAATAACTGTCCATTACTTACTTTGCAAAACTGTTATCGCAGTGCAGTGTATCCTTACATAACATACGGTTTTTAGAATTCCTAACCGAAAGTATCGAACGCGGTAGAAAAACATTAAATACCAAGCAATTCGTGTCATGCTAAGAGTAGTTATTCTGTGGTGTTCCCTTAACTTTGTTACATAACGTTATGTACTATGTACTGACATATGATGAGAGTAACAACAGTCTGGCATACGTGAATACAAGAAACAGAACTTAGATAAAATAGTTTCATTCTGTTAGCTTCACAGCGTCGTCTATTATCAAAATTGACGTCCATTTCAAATTGATTTCAAACATTCTTTTTTACGTAGTGAAAGAATTTTTTGCAAAAATTTGGCGCTCTAAGTAATGTCTCCCTTTAAGGACTGCAAATCCACTGTAGTGGCTCTGACTTTGTCGAGTCATAACTTACCGATCAATAGAGCTAGAGAGCTGTTCGTACCCTCTAAAGATGCGCAAAGTCTTCTAGTTCCGATTTAAAAAAATTTTGGGAAATTTTAGATTTGACCTTTTTTATGGGTGACGTCATATTAGGGGTAGATTTAGGATTTTTGGCCCACGTCATCGGGCCCTGGGCCCCAACCCCATGGGCAATTTTTGTTTTCTTTTTGAAAGAAACCAGGCGAAAATCCTAATCTTTAGAGGCGTTGATTGACCTTCTAGCATTTGGGATTAGCAAGTCATGACCATAAAACAACACTTTAATTGATTAATCCCCTAGGGGAGCCTATTTACTATCAGGGGCCGCACGAATTGTGCATTATCGCTGGTGGGCCGCAAAATCAATTGATTTTAACTTAAAATTCTACCATTATCTAACTATGAGGAAGAGTGACTTCTTTTGACTTAATATCTAAGTACTTACTGATCATGGAGTTTCGTTCTGACACGATGTTGTACTCTAACTTGGGTAATAAAAATTATGTTGCGGGCCATATCAAATGTTCACGCGGGCCGCAGGTTCCCCACCCCTGCCCTAGTGGTTTAATCGATTTTTGTGGTTTTAGGCCATAAGTTGTTTTAGGTAAGTTATGACTCGACAAAGTCATAGCCACTATAGTGGCTTTGCAGTCCTTAAAGGGACTACGAAACGAGACTGCGACAAAAAGCAGAAGAAAAGACAAACGTTAGCGATGCAAACTTGCACAGGAATGTAGATTCGGAATCGAAATAATCGGAATCACTGACAATGTTTGACAGCAATTTTCGCTTTCGCAGCATTGTTGTAACCAGCACGAACGTCGGGATTAAATTTTTCTGCAGATACTTGTCGTCAACTTTATTAGAAGTATCAAGCATACACTCGGTCGGATTTCATAGATTACAAATGCGTTTAATAATAATATCAATCAGCTGCTTTGCAAACAAAAGTGTTTTTAATGCAATCAATTAATCAAGGCTAGAACTCCACCGACAAAAGCGTATTCAGTCGGAATAGCAGTGCAATGTTTATGTCAGACGAATTTTATCCCATGGCACGAGGTTCAACCAGTTCGGTTAAACTTTTGCCACATGATCGCTGGACTACGGAAATTTCCTACCAGTGCTACAAGTACATCAAGCACCGCAAGGATCGTTTTGCCAAACTGCCGTCCTTTTTTAATTTGTGATGTGACCCCCATTTGATGTTTGATGCTTTTGTGATTTGTTTTACTCTCCTTGTTTCTTCTACAAGTTTGTTTCGTTGCCACTATTTGGAAAACATTCATGTATGTGGTCCTTCCATTTTCTGGCCCCCTGCAACGCACAAAGTCTGGCGACGCACCTCTGACGGCCGAAGCACAGTATTGCACAAATGAAAATATTGTGTATACTCTTGCATTTTTGCCAAGTTGGTTTGTAGACAAAATCACTTTGAAACGCGTCAGTGAAACAAGAAAACCTGAACAGTTCTTAGAGATGGGTCTTCGGTTTACCTGCTCGTAAGATACAAAATCATGGGGTCACTGAATTGTTAGCCACTCAGTGATCATCACACTTAGAAAAACAGAAATATCTGTAATTTGAAATTAATTGCTTAGTTTTTCAGAGTTGTTCTCTCTTGGAAATTTATAAAACAGGAGCCCTAACATAATGAAGCTATTCACGGTATGGCAAACACTTGGAATTCCATTTTTTAGAAATTACCAAGCATTCGTAAGTCCGAAATATGTGCAGTTATTACTGAAGAAGTATTGGAGAAAATGTATGCCACACGAACTGTAGCTACAAAAACCTACTTCCCATCAGTTTTTACCTTCACCACTGGGCGTTTATTTGTACAAAGCGAACTGCTTTACCTTACTTATAAGTGACGGGCAATCTTTACTGTGCTTGAGCGCCAGTTCTATGGCCTTTTCAAACGCTGTTGGTGGACCTGCATTGAATAACGTGTTTCGTGCACAAGCATTCACGCTTCGATTAATTTACTTGATCTTTTCTCATTTTATGAATCAACAAATAAAAAAAATATTTTTGCAATGATTGATTACACAAGAGGCATCATCCAGGCTTCGCCCTGTCGCCAATTGTCATTAAATAAATTTGTCGCATTGCATGCGATCCAACCAAAAAGTGAAAAAGTCTCTGTCCAAATATCAGTCAAATACACTCGCTTTACCAACTTTACCCTTATTGTTTCTTTGGCAATTCTATTGCTGTTTTTTTTCACCAGCTTAGGTCTTCGGCGTACACAGGCCATTTAGAAAATATTTAAGGCCCATCGCTTATAAATTAGAGGGCCGTTTTCGATGCACGAGGGATTTTCAGGAGACCTTCTAGGGACATCGTTTCTGACTTCGCTGGCCACGGTTTACCCATAACTGGTATATTGAAACACTGACCATAAAAATCACCGAAACGTTTCATGAATAGTAACAACTGTCCGTGATAAAACATTAAAATGCTACGAAACTAAAACGCACTTTGATAAAAGCTCGTGTGTATCAAACGATACCCCCTCAAATACGGCGATCGTTAATTAATGTATAAAATGTAATGAAATTAATAGTTATTGAATTAGATATTGAAGGAAATTTATGTAATAAATCGTTAATCAACAATGATCACTGATGTAGTTTACTTAGAACAAAATGCAATGCCATAAGTAGGTAATAAATATTTACAAATTTAACAGTTTTCAGTAAAAGCTTTAGAAAAAACAAGAACAACTGTCCAAGATACTGACATGATTTACCACTCTTCGTTGTTTTATCCATTCAAGCTGGCTTACTGTTAGTAACAGTATAGGTCTTGGGAACGAAAAACTCTATTACTACAAACTACAATTAAAATTAAAGTTGTTTTAGCAGGAGGTATGGACTACACACGTATTGCGCAATGCACCAGTGTCAGCAAAACTTGGAAATGAGGTCCCTTTTGCCAATTTTAAAGAAGTAGGCGTTGAAGTTATTAACGTTGAAACAGCTGCGTTGAAATTGGTGCAAAGGTTGAAAATTCACAAATCTTAGGAAAGTTCGTGACGGAAAAATAACTTCAAAGCCTTTTTGGCATGGAGTTTTTTACTACTCTGCTTGAGGTATTGCTCTAACTCAGCGGTGCTGATGAATTGTTTGCTAGTTTACTGACCAGCATCGTAGAGTTTCATCTCATGGCGCAAACACACCCACTTCTAGACAAAGCTGAAGAAACTAGGTCACGCAACCCTCGGATCGCTGAACGATGTTTACATTGTGCTTCAACTTCCTGCTGGAATGTAAGTCCGGTGCAATGCATTTCATGCTGTTGGAGGAATTTCAGTTATAAACGTTAGGCTTATTTAACTCATGGCTTGACTTTCAGATTGTTAAAAAAGAAACTCATGTATATTCGACACATCTCATCACAGCAATTTCAAGCACTCATTTTAAACCATGAAATGCACCTTCTAAAGGTTCCTAATCATAATTAATCAAACCACATAATACGCCACATCATATCATCAACGCAAGTAAACAAATCTTACCTTTTCGTGAGATCTGCTGTATTTGAGATCCAAAGTAAAAGTTTTCCTCTGTTCCGCTGAGGGCTCTTTGCGCTGAATGGGCTGCGACAAAGTAAAGATTATTTTCTACATGAACGGCCCGTTTGTTGAGCTGACCTAGTTTACTCTCGGTCTGGATACGCATCAATACATTTAGCAAGATCCCGTAAAGATTTGTTCCTTTCTCGTCTATACATCTTTCATGGGCAGCGGAACTACAGTGCGTGGGCCTGAACACCCAAGAGGCACGTGCTTTAATCGAGACATAAGCAATAGCGAAGCGGGAATTGATGACCATCAATTGCATATGCTTTCGACGCAATTACCGCTGCAGAAGTTGCAATGTTAAACTTAATTCATTGGTACCACAAACTCATCCGATCTTAACATCTTGCATAGGATCCTAGAGTGCACTGGACTCATTATTATGAGTGAAGAAGCTTACAAATTTTAAATAAGACTGAAGCCGCAAATTGTGTAAATCTCTTCACATGTGCTTAATCAAAATATGCAGCGGTCTTTGGCATGAGAGTTTTTACTGAAGCTTCATAAATCATCAAGTCATCAGTCTATTAGATCAACTGGCTGTTGTTTATTTGGACTGAATGACCTTCAGGTGAATCAAAAAACGACAGGGCAGAAACACGTTTAACGCATATCTATTTTTGCTGCGTGAACTCCACATTCACTTGTTTGGGTGGTATCCACTGCTTGCACGTATACCTGATTGTCATAGTATACGCAAAAGCAAAGAGTTTTAAATTTCTGGCCACGCTTAACTCTGTGCAAGCAACACTTCATTTTGGCAGCACAGGCTAAGTTTATAATTCGTGAGTTTAAGAGTGTAGGTGTTGGTCTGAATGTGGCACCCGTGGGTGGTTTCACGGTCTGATATAAATTTTTCACTGTTAGCTTACGAGGAAGACGCAAGTTGTTCGTTTCATTGATTTAACCGCCGTTTCCAACTACCCATTAATTCGTGTTTATTTTCACACTGCGCCACGTGGACTGTATGATATATATCATGTGCTGGAAAGTTTCAACAACCGTACAGTGAGAGAGCGCAGGAAGGGTCGCTGGTGATCACTGAACCTCTGACCTGTATTCATCTAACTCATGGTAGATGAGTAGTTTCGAGCCAGCCAAAAACAACTGGATCAAAAGATTACAACTTTTCGAAACTTAAAATACTGAAGAGTTACGTGAAATAACTAATATTAAGGCCAATTATTCTTTGCATATCCTGCAAAATCAGGGCACACAGGTTGTAGTGTCAGTTGAGCAATTAAGAAATAATTAAAGTTTCGTTTCAATATGATCGAGCTTTAGACAATACAACGAAGGTGGTGAACGGAAATGTCAGGGGGTGATCTTTTTCAAAGTTTTCCTGTTACACGAAAAAATCGATCGATGATACTTTTTAGAAAAAATTTCAGGAAGTTTTTTTTAAGTAAAAGTTAAAACCAACGGCTGTCCTTCATACTCTCTAGACTAGAGCAATGACATTTTTCTTAAGGCAACAGTGTCTACCTACTGCGAAATATCTTTTCGCATGTCTATTCTAACTGCAGCTACTATTTGGGCAGTGCGGTGTAGTTCTTCGGGTATATGTTAAAGCAAGGTGTGATGGAGGCAAGAGTCTTGTGGGCCAGCTGTTCCTGCTTCTCAGTAAAATATACATTAAATAGATTCATACTTGCGTATAAATGGAGTTTACACTCAGCTGTGTTGCTCAGCTTATAGTTTTCAATCTGGCACAGATGACTTTGCTCAGACTTCACTCTTACTTTTCCTGATCGCACATTTTAGCTATCAATAGCTTATATTACACGATTTTAACTTTTGAATTTGTCTGATTAATTCTGCTCAAAAGTTGTTAAAAACTTGCTCGATGCGCATACAGCATGCGTGATTTTTTGTGTGCAGATCAACAATATCCTCTAAAAAGCGTATTAGGCAATTGTCATTCTATTTACGGCATCAAGGTTGTTGTGGAACAATCTGTCTAAAGATAGCAAGCATTTATGCCAGTGTTGCCACTCTGTTGTTATGGAAAGGTAGATTTCATTGATGAAAAAAAAAGTAGATTTTGTGATGAAAAACACTAGATTCACAAAAAAACACTAGATTACATACTATCGATTATTCTAAAGTAACTCAATGCAAGTTAGCCATGAAAGCAAAAGCAAACTTACACACAATCAAAATGGCCAGAAAATGTGTTGCAATGCAAACAAAGACATTGCGCAACTCATTGCAATTCAAAGACAAAGAAAACCGAAGATAGCAGCAAAGCTTGTTTTTGTTTGCACATGTCACTGAAACTTTTAACAGATGACCATAGTGACCTCGTAGCGGTTTAAATCAAAACATATTATAGACACTTGTGTAATTTAAGATGTAATTAGGTAGAATTTTAGCAAATTACAATTGTGCAAAATCAAAAAGTCTCAATTACAGTTACAATTACACAAAATTGTGTAATCAATTACATTCAGCTCACTAATAAAAAACACTAAATAGCTATGAAAAACTACTGGAGTACCAGATCCAATGCAAAAACACTAGATCTAGTGGAAAAACACTAGGAGTGGCATCACTGGTTTATGCATTCACTCAAACTTCGTTAGTAACGTAAAAACTTTTGTTGTCCCGTAAAGCAACCATATCTCATCTTCATGGCCGTATACCACTCAACTTTGTATGCGGTGACTGCGCCACAGCAGCCCATCAATATGTAAAGTGAGCGTTATCGACTTTGTCCTAGTGGTAATATCGAGATTGTATTACGTTTGTTTCTTGAATTCCATTTATTGATTACAGTTCGTTTAGACTTTTTTCAATATAGTTATCGATACATTTTCCAGGTTTAACGTCAATTCAAACAACAGTTTCTCAAAGTAAGTGACCCAGCATTGTTGAACATTTATGTATGTACGGTCATAACGATCTCCCAAACATTTCCTTGATCCAATTTGTTGCTTTTGTGAGAAATTTCGTCACATCCTGCAGATGATTTCAACACAGAGCTGTCTGCTCTCGACTATAGTGTGTCTATTATTGTGTTGCCGCACTGTAGATAAAATCACACTCTATGAGGGGAAACAAGGCCTTTATTCAGGTGCCAAACTTCTATTTTGTTTAAAAAATTTAGAAAATGAACTGTATGTGCGAAATTATAAATACATTGAATTTGGCGCTATGCTGCTGTTTTCGGACTTCGTTGATTCTAGACCAGTGGTTCTTAACCTTTTCTCTACCACGCCTCCCTTAAGTACAGTAAATGTCCTTTGTTTCAAGTGCCCCTGACTTTAAATAAGTAAAGTGGACGGAGTACTTTCTAGTTCAAAAACTTTCCATGTTGTAGTGTAGCGCGCGTGAGGACGCCCGCCCCTGGAAATTCATGAACGTCCCCCTGGGGAGACGCACCTCCCTGTTAAGAACCATTGTTCTAGACCCTGTTTGCATTGTTACTGCCTTAAGAGAACATCCATACCTATAGCACTGGCTTTCAAGAATTTCAATGAGTAAAAAGCTTTCACATTCCACCAATCCACTACATTTTATTTCCAATATTGCCCAATTTGTCGCTTACAGTCTGGAATGGGCTGTATTTACGAAACTATACGGTAGTGTTCTGATTAGAACACCTTGCTGGCTGGTGTTTGTGGACATGTTTTAGTATTTTTCGACGCGAATAGCGCTATACATACCAACAAACATGCAATGAGCGGTTGCCGCCGACTGGTCTCGTTCGTTTGGATGATGAAAATGTTGTAGCTTTGTTTTAGCTGGAAACTTTAGTTTTACTCGATCAGTTGTCATTTTTACAAATTTAGGAAGAGAAGGTAAACAGCTCTTATCAGCTGTCAACAATATCGCCAGTAAACAAACCGTACGCTTTTTCATAACCTCTTTTGAGAGTATTTATCGCAAGGAATACTTCCACAGCAATGATTCAGATGCTATGATATTTCACTGAGTACATATTTCGAATACTGTGCATGCATCTTCAGCTCCTATTCACATGGAATAAGACAAATATGAAAATAAAAAAGTAAAAGAAATAAACGCTGTTTTGTTTGCTACTCAGGTTGTTGTGTAGCATTTGCCACCAGTAAATAAAAACATCTGAAAATTATTAAAATAAAATAAGAGACATTTTCTTCCAGAAAGCTTACGACATAAAATGTCTATGATATGTCAAAATGAACATCTTGCATTCTGAACCAAAGCAGATGCTACACATTTCCGACCGTAAATGTAGATTACACAATAAATTTTTTAGTTATCAACTTGAACAGGCAATTATCTGCTCCAGAAGGTAAATCAATTTGTAGCTGCTCGTTGGTACCAACGAAAGTGATGACTTTAATGGTAAACATGTCCACCAAATAAGTACCAATATTTCGGTATGGATATCAGCAATAATGGTGATGATTTTTATCAGTACTCGTTGGGTGAGAAAACAACCGATACTGCACCAACATTTCATAATGAATATCTAGATGAAGTTGTTGTTAGGAAAACGCGAAAATGTAATTGAATGTGATTGATTAGATAATAATTGAAAATTTAAAATCATTTCCGCACAGCTTAGTACAACGATCAGGAACACATTTAAAAACAATTAGGGGTTGGCAACTATCAACGAAACCTTGATATACAGCAGGGGTGGGCAAATAGCGGCCCGCGGGCCAAATGTAGCCCTCCACAGCGTTTTCAGTGGCCCACAGAAGTATTGAGGAAAATTTTCAAATCTGAAACTTCATCCAACTTCTCATAGTAAATATTAGTACTGAGGTTATAAACCGATACTGGCTTCGACTCCCATAAGAAGGTATGGCCCTCCGCGAAATGCGGCCTTCTCAAAGTGGCCCCCGAGGAATAATAATTGCCCACCCCTGATATACAGTATTGTTTAGTGCGGCACAGCATCTGTTTAGCTAAGGTTGCATTTTGTCCACGGAATAAACTTGGCTTGCTTGCCCGTCTAGTAAGAATATGAACGTAGCTAAAAACTGTAAAAACGACGGCGATACGATTTCATCAGGACATATAGCACGAAACAACTAAAAGATTGTAAAGAAAGGCAAAACGAAATATCTGGTCAAGTGGAAGGGCTATCCCGACGCATTTAATTCTTGGATTGACCACAAAGAATTAATTAAACATTAATATAGTAGAAGTCTCCAAACACGCGTAATTAGTTGTGACGTAGAGATAACGACATAGAAACAAGGCGATTGAGAAAACAAGCAGGATGTGCAGTGCAAGTGGGTAAGAGAGATAGAGCTAAGGATCGAAGTAAAAGTACTCAATCCTCTTTCAAATCATGTTAGCTGCTTTTTGCCTTGCGGAAAGAGATCTGACTTTTCGTTGGTTGTCGAATTAACAAAAAACGTTTATTAAGTCTTCGTTTACTTAAAACCAATTTCAAATGAAACAATCTGTGTTTTTGACCAGTTTATTCGATATCCTAGCTCCAATGCAAGTCTTGCAACAACGCCTTTATCAGGATGGAAATTTTTGAAAAAGCTAATGCTCTTTTTTACGCATTTAAGGAATGGTATTTCTTTCGCCAATATACTTTTGATTGCAGTCCCAACACGCAGTGGCGTACGAAGAAAATTTTCATGGGGGTTTGAATTCAGTGGCATGTGGTGGTCATTTGCGTTTGGTGTGCGCTGTTTGTGACGTCACAATTTGACGTCATATTCATGTTTCTAAACCAACGTTTTGGCGAAGTTTGTTGACATAATATGCATATTCTTCTACACGCCCTCCCCTTAATTTATGTGTCATTGCACTGAATATCAACTATCAGCGCTACACGTTAGGATATCGGAGGAAAGATAAACCCAACGCTACTACACAGCAGTACATAACTGCAAAAATATCAGACTGTGCGTTAAAACAAAGGAGTAAAACACACTCATCACTGCGTCAGAGCAACTTACAACTGCAAAATGTGGCTGCGCTAATGTCTTGTTGAATACGAGCAGTCGAGCATAGAACGTGTGCGGCTGGACTCTCTGACGCACACCCCGGTTTGCAAGATCGAATCTTGCTAAACTACACAAGAATTGAGAATGCGCATAAAGTACGATGAACACTTTCAATTTTTCGTTGTGTATAGAAGTCCAGCAAACTTTTAGTTTCTATTTTCCCTGCTGAGACATTATCAAATGCCTGAATGCTTCTGTGTTAAATTCAGCTGTTTCTGAGCTCGTGCAACAGTTCAATCATGCTACAGAAATTGGTAATGTAGTCACCGCGGTCAGCGCTCGTACTGATCAACCTTAGCACACAAAATAAAGACAATTGTTTCAGATAAAGATAACTATCGCGGAACACAATCTTAAGCATGCGTAGTGGATGGAGGGTTTGCAAAAAGTGGGGAGATGGTTTCTGGACGCAGACGATAAACCAGATTCCCACCATAACCTAATTATTACTTTTTGGCCCATTCACAACGTTCCATGAAATTTGCATGCAAATTTATTCAGTGGTATTTGCATTAAGTCGACAAAATAAAAAGCAAAAAGTATGCGAAAAAGCAATTAATCTCCTTTGCGCAGGTAATAAATTTTTGTAAAATATCAAGCTCAAGGTGGTGGGGGTTCAACCCCAACTTCCCTCCCTTTGCGTATGCCCTTGCCCACACGCTACATAGTAGTATAAAACTCCTTAATGGCGATCAAGAAGGTGGATGTTATCTTTCCCATTTCGCAGCATACTATTGATCGTTCTCGTGGGTTTTAAAATCGATTCAATTTTCCGCAAATATGTCTATAGTCTATTTGGACAGAGGACTTTTGACACCTTGATCAGAAAGAATTTGTTATCTTGTTCAACGATGTTCATCTTCGTGTAACTTTGTTATCCGCTCACTTCAAATGTCTGTTGCTTTTTACGTCTTAATTTTTCTACTAATTATGCCACCCTTCTGTATGACGATTAATTACCGAATTCAGTAGTTACTGGTGCATTATTTCAGTGTTTATTCCTCTTGAGTATTGCCTACACGTACCAACTCACATATATACCCAGTAGTTTATAGCAGAGGTTCCCAACCTGGGGTACATGTGCCCCTAGGGCTAGGGGCACATTTGCCTATCTGAAGGGGTACATTTAAGGTTAGCAACAGAAAGAAAAATATATTAATATATTATTTATTTCCAACTATTTATACATATGTCATCAAATATCATTTTCGAAAAGCACCACATATTTGGTGTTAAACATATCTACGATTGGTCATGATAAATTTTAGAGGTACACGTTTATCTGTCGAAATGCTGAAGGGGCACATGGTCAGAGAAAGGTTGGGAACCCCTGGTCTATCGTGTGTCATGACTCAGAAGTTTTGCATATTTGTGTTTTGACTAAACCCTGTGGAATGGATTATGTGTCTGGGCAAAATAATTTTAAAAGTTTTTGTCACGCAATCGCATTATTTATTAACAGTCAGAAGAGCAGCGCTCCGCAACCTTTTTTCACATACAGCGCACATGCAGTTTTCAACATTCCGTGGCACACAAGACCTACGAGAGGGGGTTACAAGAAGTACATCTTACCCGCGCCCGGTCGACACCGGGGCCCGTGAGGGTTAAAGTACGCACAATAAGTTCTTCTGCAAAGAAGCCTAAAGATGATGGTCGTTTCTTCTCCAACTGCAGCACTGCTGCACTGGTAGCAGGGCCTGATTTACCAACAGGCTGCCAGGGTCTTCCAACGAGTTTCAATGAATCTCAATATGACCGCTGGTCAAACCGCATGCCGATTACTCTGTCCATGGACGCAATTAGATGGGGGACACGGGGGACGCGTCCCCCACTTTTTCAAACAGTGGGGGTATAATATGCCATGTATCCCCACATTTTTCTATTTAGGTTTCGTAATATATTGGTTTCATACCAAGCTGTTCCCCTCACATTTTACAACAAAATTGCGCTTATGATTGTGTCAATATGTTCAGAGCACGTTGGCTGCGTCCTGTGTTTGCTGAATCGTACCGATTGTTACGTTGGAATCAGGCGAAAGAACTTGCTGCTGTTCGTGTTTGAAATGCACCTTTATCAAAGCTTAAGGTTGTACTGCAGATAAGAACTATGGGCAGGGCTAGCAGAATCATCCTGCAATAAAAGCATAGTTGCTTCTTCAGAGCAACACTGTAGTTTAGTTAGCGTTTCTATATTACGTAAAGCTCGTTTGGTATGTTTAGATGTGATTTTTTCCATTTTCATTTTCTTTAACAATGTCCTTCAGAAATCAGATTGCTGTTGAGTACTTGGGGAAGTTTTTACTGCTCCCATGCTAAGTCAATCACAGAAGATCTTATTGAGCTTAAAATTGCAAGCAAAAATTACTTTGCCAACTGGTAACCACAGAACTCTTCCCAAAAGAGACAAAGAAAAGAATAACAGCAAGAAAATGAGGAAAGCGCGTTTTGGTCTGATGTCGTTTATCCAACCACGCGAACCCTTAGTTCTTAGCTTGATGGTCACTAACTGCTCAGAAGAAAGATCTTTTTCAAGATTCAAAATAATTAAAAAAGAATTAAAGGGTCGCAGTGTTCCAGGGCAGCTTGCCCACACTAAGCATTCGGTGCATTAAAAGTGACAAAGTTAGACAAACAAATTAATGAATTCCTAGATGATTTTGTTATGAAGAAGGCCAGGACAAAACCATTTTAATTGTTTACTAGGCTCTGTTCAGCAGTACTTGATTCGATAATTGTAGTTTTTTGTAAGTATTTCAATAATGAAAGCATAAGTGAAGTGCAAGCCATTCCCATCGCCACAGGGGAGCATTGGTGGGCTCAGACCCTCCAAATTTAAATATGAAACACCATCAATCAGTGGAGATTTTATCTAATTTTCAGAATGTCAAGCCCCCTGCGCAAATGTAAATATCCTATTGAAAACTTTCTTACTACGGTTCTGGTTTAAATGTCACATCCTTTCGCGTGATGGTTTCGTTGCGTTCGATTCCTAGCAGTTTGAAAAAGTAACAAACACGCGAATCGTGGACATATAGCAGTTGCAACCATTTGAGCGCGTTTTGCTTGACCCGTTTTGCTTATGTGTGTGAGATTTTTACAGCTGTGGTAAGCGAGGCGCAACGTGGTCCTCACATTGTGGTTTAACGATTTTATGCTGCCACACATATGTGAGGTGTGTATGTTTTTTTGAGCACAGATAAGTAAAAAAACAGGTGTGAGACATATGAAAAACATAGGCCATGTGTTTTGTCAAATATTTAACCGTGACGCTTTCTGTTGGTTTGCCTGCAAAAATTAATAACTATATTCCTGCCAGCCAAATACGATTTTAACATTTCCGTGTCATTGAACGCTTGTGCGCCGAAGGCAGCAACAAGCGCAGTGATCGTGGGGTACTCTAGTAACGTTTCAAAAATTTTTATTGACCGTACATCTAGATTCTAGAGAGTCACTATCATCAATGTCGGCTTTGCGCAAAGTGATCAATGCTTTTCCATTTGTTCCTCGTAACAGTGGGAGAGCGGGACATCACAAATGGATTAACCTAGGGCCTCGCACCAGCTAAATCCGGCCCTGACTGGTAGCTATAACCTGTATTCCCTCAAAGACCTTGAAGAATGAGAAATTGTCCAAATGATATTTTTAATGAACATTTCACTAAGATTGTAGCCAGGGCCGGATTAAGGGGGGGCAACGGGGGCAATTGCCCCGAGTCCCCTGCTCGAAGAAGGTCCCCGTGATGACAATTATTTGTTTTAAATAAAATATTCGTTTGAAAAATTGTCGCGATGCAGAAGCGATACAAGAATACATATCTGTATTCCGATGTTGCATTTAGGATTTTATTGATTTCTCTACAAGTTCGACTTTCTGTCAGTTTTAGCAATCACTACTGAATATAAATACTTTCGGTTTTATTCAATGCGAATATATTTGGATTTTGCTTGTAAATTTTCCTAATAATCGTACTTTTGGCATAGTTATGATTATCTACTCGTGCTTCACGCCTACTGCACGAATGTCGCGAAAACGATGCTATTTGCGCGCTAAAGCTAGTCTTGCTGTGTTTGCTGTTTAGCACAGTTGCCAAACTGTCTTCGCCAAAAAAGCCAGATCTTATTGCAAAAACGCCAGGTAGCAGTCTAAAGACATATATACACGTAAAACATGCATACAGGGGCGCAACGAGGATAGATGGCTCCCGGGGCAAGAAGCAAGTTGGTGCCCCCATGTTCGAACTCGAGGTCTTTCGGAAGTAAACGTACTGTGTTGATGAAAGTACTGGTGACATAGTTGGGCTTTTCGGTCCCCCCGCAGTTATTCTGCGCCACCCCACAGTGATTCGACTCCCCAATAATATGATATAAACATTAGAGTGTATTCTTACTATACGAGTATCTTAACCTCCTTAAAGTGGATGACATATATAATCTGGAGACAGGGGCGGATCCAGACCGTAAGTCTAGGGGGGGCGATTTCAGTAATATTTGGCAGTCAAGTCTCAGTTGGCAGTCAAGTGTCTTTCCGAATTGTAAAAAATCATGGTGAAAATAGTTACTTTCGTAGGTTTCAGGGGGAGCGATCGCCCCAATCGCCCCCCTGGATCCGCCCCTGTCTGGAGATAGGTAAGATTATGCATAAAATTAATTCCGGCAACCCACCTGCCAATTTTAGCAACTCTTTACTCCCTTGAATCAAATTCATTCCTATGCAACCCGTAGTGCTATATGAGGAGAGTTTTTCAGGCAAGCAGCATCAAATAAATACGAAAAAGATCTTTAAAACATCTTGGCCCCAAAATCTAGGACTGTATTGATCCCTCCTTGTATGAGCTTTCGTCATTTACATTCAAAAAACGTTATAGAGATAACCTAATCACCGCGTGTTAAGTTTCAGTAAATGGTGTTGATGCTTCGCGCTCCAAATTTGCCCTCAGCCCTCTCTTTACAGCAAACTTAATTTTTCCTCTTGTACATATTCCCATGACTTTTACACTCGAACGTTTCTCTCTTTGTGTGTGTGGTTGTGTGAATTGTTTTTTTTGTGTTGCTACTGGTGTTCTTTTGTTTTGCTGGAGCAGCGTGTTGGGCTCAGCGGATCACTTCTGGTGGTGGATGAAGTTCGAACACGGGACTTTCAGAATATCCGACCCCAGGAGCTCCCAGCCTCTACATTCTAACAATATGATGGCTGCATTGGAAGACTAATTCTGCAACCGCAACCACTGCAAACATTTTGCAGAGCTTGCCAGATGCGAAAGGGTTATGACAACCCGGGCAGAGTTTCATTTTAGTTGGGTTTATACTTTCTCTGCCACGCCCAGATCCTTGCGGATCTGAGCACCTGATCCACCGAGAGAGACCGGTTGCAAACCCGCACTCCCTGCGCAACTGTGTTGATCATCTGTCATCTCTTTCCCATACAGGCTATACGATTTGATATAAACTTGGCTTGCTATACACCTTATCCACCAGTCAAGGGGCAACGACTCGATAACCTTCTGTTTTTTTCGGTGCCCTGACGTTTTTGCAATTGCTATGGTTTCTTTCTCGTCTTTGAAATTCTTATATTTCGCCAAATAATCTCAACTCAACTCAACACCCGAAATCATCGGAAACAACTACTGAAATTTTTGAAAAACGCAAAAAACAAAAACCTACTGAAAATCAAGTTAATACTACAGTAAATACCGAAATCCAATCTAAGAGGGGGGCTCATTTTTTACATTCATCCTGCCAGGGGGGACGGCGCGAATCCCTGTCCACCGTGAGTTACGCCACTGGTAATGGGGTTCCGTGAGTTTTAAGTGTTCCATAAGGGTTCCTCGTTTTTTAGGGAAAATGATTTCTTTCTTCAGTATGTTGATGCGTCATTACTAAATTTTTTAGATCATTGTGCCGCATTCCTACCCCAAGTAGGCTAGTTAGCTATATAGGCGGTTGAGTGCAGTTAATAGTCGAAAAAGAAATATTGATAGTTGTTGCATCACTTGTTGTTCATTGTTGTGCAGGTAAGAAGAATGTTATTGTTACATCACAGCAGGGGTCTCCAAACTACATCCCGCGGGCCAAAAAACGACCCGCGAAGTCATTTAACCTGGCCAGCGAAGCCGTTTTATCAATGATGAAAAAATACAATTATGAAACATTTGTTGATTTGGTAGAACATAATCATATCTCGATCAATCACGTTACGTGAAACGTCCGGCCCTTGACATGTTTTGTATTAGCTGATGTGGCCCCCGGACAAAAAAAGTTTGGTGACCCTGCATTACAGTCATATGATGTTTCCCATGTACATATGATGTTACCCATGTACAGTCATATGATGTTGCCCATGTACACAACAGACTGAGTAGAACAGGCCTGCACAACTCAGAAAACCCGAAGGGCCAAATTGACCACATAAATTCGCAGAAGGCCGCAAAATCTATTTCATTTTGTTGTAGTTTGAAAGAAATTCTGGAACGACAATTAATCGCATAACCAACTTGCCAAGATTTTTTGTGTGTCTTTAACCGGTATATGCGATTACCCGCATCAGACAAACATCCGAACGTTTAACGCCTAGCGCTGCTTCCGTCCACAGCTTGCTACCTGACACCGCTGCAGGCCCGTCGTCAGAGCAGCAAGGGGGGCCAAAAACCAGATGGTGGGGCCTAAATCCGGAAGGGGGGGGCACATTTTTAAAATACAGTATTGGATGTATGCCGCAAACGGGGGGCCAAACGTGAAATAGGGGGGCACCGATTTCAAATGGGGGGCCGGGCACCACTGGCCCCCCCGCTGGCGACGACCCGTTGACATATAGCTTCACGCAGAACATAGAGGTTTCTTGAACTGAGGAT
>Ga0210059_1003273_pt1 | contig 25828 bp, 18 predicted proteins | sample Ectturendosymbi2_FD_188042 | JGI IMG/M metagenome (GOLD analysis project Ga0210059, IMG submission 188042) | Ecteinascidia turbinata endosymbiont from Florida, USA - Sample 2 (SPAdes) (version 2) | ecosystem: Host-associated > Tunicates > Ascidians > Unclassified | place: Key West, Florida... | reverse complement strand
ATGTAGCAAGCAGTGGTATATCTCGTCGTGTTTGAAGTTTAGCAAACATGTCACACAAAAATTGTATGTGTTGATGATTTAACCCGTTGGAAAACTATTTTATCAAAAGCACCATGTTGTTGAGCGTCTAATGGCACGTGCCGCCTGGAAATTCATTGACGCCGCCTGTGGAGGTGTGCCCCCCGGTTAACAACCGCGCGAGCCAATAGATTGGCGCATGCTTTTTTGGTAACTCGCCAGCCGCTATAGCTAGAGAGTTGTTCAAACCCTCTGCGGATGCAGCAAGTCTTCTTGGTTCGATTAAAAAAATTTTTTTTGAATTTGGTGAGGGGTTTTCCTGGGAGGGGCTCGGAAAGTGGGGGTATTTTTGATTTTTTGACCAACTTTGAATGGCCCTGGACGCCAATCCAATGCGCCAAATTTTGGTTCAAACTTTTGTTGGAAACTAGATGATCTCCCGCGTCGATAGAGCCATTCCGTGACCTTCTAGCATGTCTGAAACCAACGTTATGACCCAAAAACCCCATTTTACCCCCAAAATCCGAAAATGCATGAGTCTCCCACTGGCGGCTGCTGTAGCTCGGGATAACCCGCGATAACTCTAAGGCTACACGTCAAGGAAAAACCAATCACTTGACGCCTGGTGCAGTTGCATTAAATTTTGAATGTGAAAAAAACAAAAAAATTTTCAGTACTCACTCGCATATGCAAAGTGTTCGGGATAAACGTGAAGAAATATGTTGCTTGCTGCACATAGTGAGCAAAGTAACAAATTTCGCACGTTGGCAATTTTTTCAATCTTGTTTAGTTGTTCGGAAAAACGGTGGTTTCTATAACAATAAGCGTAATGTTGCTGCAATGTGCGTAAAAGATATCTATTTTTTCTGTGTTGAAGCATAAGTTCAAACTACATAAAACCACATGCTTCAATCAACTCATCGCCCTGTTGGCCCAGCGCGTCAACGGAGTTATATTTCTCTTTTACGCGTCTCTGACACACAAACGAACTTTCGGGAAAAGTAATGGCATAGCTCAACCAGTCACTCTGAAATAAATTATGGCACTTTGCATTTCGCATAACAAAATACTGAAATTCTTTTGCAAATAATCGCTTCTCTTCGCATTTCGTATTTTTGGTGTATATTCTTGAAAACTTCGCCACAGGGCAAAGACCGTGATAAGTGAAACTCGCCATAGAAAGTAAACTACAAACGGTTGAGTTTCACGTGAATCAGTGTTGGGGAAACTTAAACTCAGGATTTGCCGATGCGTCCCAAGGAGGAATGAGACACGGCCAGAATTTGCGACCGTAGCGTTCTCAGACGAGGCACCTGTAAAAGTCAATTCCTCTCCTGAAACAGTTTGTTGCTTCCTGAAACAAGTAACCGTAACAAACCAAGTAAGGGTAAGGTGTAAGCTTTTAGAAAACTATCTGTTTATTTAATCCTCTTGTTCATACATGCACCACAAACACTGGACCTTCTCGTCGACAACAAACTACGTCAAACTAAAAAGTATGTTGCAGACTCCACAAATGTTTCAAGATGTTGTAGACATGAGCGCAATTTTGTTGCAAAATGTGAGGGGAACAGCTTGGTGTTAAAACGGATATATTACGAAACCTAAAGAGAAAAATGTGGGGGATTAGCACATTATATCCCCACTGTCTGAAAAAGCGGGGGGATGCGTTCCCCGTGTGTTCCCCACCTAATTGCTCCCGTGGTCGTAGGTAGACCATCAGATGATGAACATGCAGTGATTAAAAGCACCTTTTCAGGCGTAATCCTTTGTGAGTTTAGTGGTTACTGTGTGCGTTGCGATCTTCGAGCATTACCGATTTCATTTTGTTTTTGAAAGTCGAACAGGTGACAGCAATCGATCTTTCAAACAATTTTTTTGCTTTGGCGTTGTTTCAGCAGTATATTCTAGTTCAGATCAACATAATGAAAAAATGTGGAATTGAAACTGCATGAAGCTGTCGGTTTGCAGCACAACTAGAAGTTAATTATCGATTATTTGTCATTTAAACCTATTTAATTGTTTCCACTGGTGTAAAAGCATCAATTGGTAGAAGAGTGCAGCAATAACAACTATAATACATAGAGTAACAAAATAAAGCATGTTGAAAGCATCAAAAATTTGATTTATGATTCTTCATATTTTAGAAAGTTTAGTGTTTCGGTAAAGTCTTACGCGATTTTTAAGATTGTGTGATAAAACTGCAAAGTTTTAGTCTACCAATCAATGTTTGCAACGTTTAACTCTGGCTTGTTCTTGTCAAATTGCTCTTTAGAACAATCTTTCCACAGAAATATTTTTACATACTCATTGTGCTAAAAAAAATTAAGAAAAGATAATTTCTGTGCATTTTATGCTTCAAAACCCTGGAAATGTTCCTACGCAATTACTCAGCCTTTAAACCGTTTGTTGTGTGGTTTTGCAATATTATTTGACAAGACCTATTCCTTACATTTTTTGCAGTGTTTTAGTTTTGCAATAGACACTGATTCACAAAGCATAGTGAACGAACATGGAGTGGTTTTGCAAACATGGAGTTTTCCTTTGCTTGCTCATCCTCTTGAATCGATGTAAGTGTTTTCAACGCCATGTTTGAATTTACGGCATGCTAGTTAAATGAAAACACAAAAAATGTAATCATAACAACAGTGAAATGATTCCAGGTTTGTACTTCTATTTGATTAATTAACTTTCAAGTTTTTGACTTAAAACAGATATTTTCTGTTTGTGGTTTTGATAGCATTACCGTCGACTAAGTCAAAAATAACGTATTTTCAGCTGCATATTTAGCCAAAGGAGGCCTAAAGAATGAGTTTTGTCGGTCTGAGGACGAATTTTTCAAATGCGACAATGCGAAATGCATTCCTCGTGACTGGGTGCGAGATTTTGAATCAGATTGTTCCCATTACAAAGGGCATGACGAAAGATCAGGTGAGTTAGAAAAAGAGAACGTGGTGCAATATGTTTATTTTGAAGTCTCAATGCGAGAGAGACAAGTAGTCGTGGCTTCGATAGCAATTTGGGGACCAGGCAAAATGCTTCAAAACACATTGTCGACAGTGCCGAATTAAGGGAGCGCCGGGGCTGTAGCGTATTAAAGGCGTGGGGCTCTAAGTAAACACAAAAAACACTTGAACTAGTGAACCAATGTTATATCATAAATTGTGTGGGCATTCATGCGACTACCATTCGGCATACTGAATTTCGTAAGTACGAAAATCTGGTCCTAAATAGCAACTGGTGGACATTTTACCAAAAACGTATCTATGTATCTTCTAACCAAGAGCGAACACAATAGTGTACGGCACAAAACTACAGCACGAAGATAGTAATTAATCCTTGCAGACGTAAGGAATATGATCGTTGCTACTGTATATCTAGATCTACCCAGTGCAGTCTCAGTAAAAATATCGAAGTCGATTGTCAAAAGGAGGAAGCCTACTGCTTAAGATTGCATAATCTAGATTTCGCCATAGCGATTTTGTTTATGATAGGCCTACTGGTATTGTCTACTTCGCATACAAGTTTATTCTCTATACTCTTCAGAATCAGGCTGTTCAGCTTGTTGAGTCTAATGGCGCTTCTTTGTTTATTCTACCAACCTAAGTTTAGAAAATGAGCGTTCTCCACTGCAGTTGGTCACCATGAGAGTTAAGGAAATGCGTAATTTATCATTTCCCACATTTGTAAAAGATGACTCCAAGTGCACTACCCAGTACCCAATGGCAATTGAATAGGTGCCAAAATCAGGACTGCAAATCAAATTGTTTTTGAAAAACCCCACATAGACACATAAAAAAATAGATTGGAACTGGGAATCCCAGGTTCACACAAAATTAGGTGAATTTTTCTACTATCTGCCGTATCTGGGCATCCGTAAGTCACAAAATGTGCCATTGAATATATATTGTAACTTTCCTAGTGAACGTTTGCATCTGTCGGAATTATTACGTTGAAGTAACATGGACTTCTTTGCATTTCTGGTGGTGATCTGGCAGCATTTTTACAGTAAAGTAACAAAGCCTTCATTCCTTTGAGGTCTGGACCTTTCACAGTACAATAGTTTAATGTAAAATCATTAAATTGAAAAGCTTTGTTTATGGCAACTTTAGCAAAATAATGACATCTAGGAGTGAAAAAATGCTTTACATAAATGAAGAGTGGATGTTAGGGGATGCGAACGGGGCGGTAGCCTAGGGGAACCCCCTTTTTCAGACATGCCGTGATGGCCCCTGTTGTGTAATTCTCACTTAGATTTTTCTTTGTTTTGTTCAAAAGCTTGTTAATCACTCAACGAAATATACTGCAGAACCACGACCACAAGAAGAATTTCCTACGCGAAAATGAAACTATTAATTGGTCATTAGATCAGACTGTAACGAGTCACATGAGGTCTGAAACGTGATCATGAGTCACTTTGCGTTTTCCTGTTGATGAGACCTTACCCTAAAATGACACGAAACCGTGGAACCCGTCGCCATTTTATGAACGATTTTGATTAAACCTCTGAACTGAGAAAAATTACCACGAATGCCTGTAACCTGCTGGAGAACCAGGATCTAGGTGATTCAATTGTGTAATGCATCGCGTCTTTTGACGTAACAAGGAAAATCTTACATGCTCTGCTGATATGCTGCAAATCGGCATCAATGCTTGCCCTTTGCTGATGATTTGTTTTTTTGTTTTTTTTTCTAATTCAAAAACCTGTCACTCCTAGCTCTAACTGACTGCCCTGAGAGCTTATGCACTGCAAAGATTAATGTAAACGTTTCGGCGCAACGAATATTTAACTTCTGTCAAGAGATGCGTCTGAATGACTGAGTTGAACTTTCTTCCTATTAAAAATCATTGCTCAATAATCACAGCGTGGAGGAAAGTTCCTCGATGATCCACTCGATGATCAAATTGTAGCTGGTGAAATATGGTGTTTTCAAAAAACAACTCTACTTTTTCAAAAATGAATTGCAGAATTTTTTCTGGTGTTGAAGAAACATAATAGTCTTAATTAATAATTAGGCTTACGTGTAAGATATTTTGTTGAGTGTTCCGAAGAATGAAAAAATTCAACAACGATATATAACGCCCTGTGGTGTGTTGAACATTTAGCATTTGCAACTGTAAAAAAAATGATTTTCACACTATCACGTACAAAAGCATTCATATCCATCGCCTTGGGTAATCAACACCTCAGTGTCATATACTCTTTGGAATAAAACACAGAAATTCGCTTCACTTCCATGGTAACTGGTTTTCGATGAAAAGTGACAAAATACAACGCCGTTTGAACTTTCGTACTGTGCAATGTTGAGTAAAATACTGTAATGAAGCATTTTTTCATTGACATTTTTGGTGTATTTCATGCAACGTTACTATGATTTGCAACAGGGTCGCTAAAATGCAACGATGACGAGTTTCGATGTCGATTCTCTGAACGATGTTTGCCGAGACACTTGATGAACACCAAATATGAGATTGCCAAGAACCGGTATAAATTTGGATGCAGAAGAAACCAAGCCATCATTCTTCCTTGTCGCAAAGAAACAGGTGCGTATGTTACTTGGCCTTTCCTTATGTAAAACCGAGCGCAACTACCCATGTCACAAGAAACTTTCATCGCGCTGCTTGAACGGTGCTGATAATGAAGTGGTGCAGTGGAAAAGACGAAGGGGTTGAAATTCTCATTGATAAAAATCATTAGCATGTAAGACAGGCTTCCTCTTATAATGCAAAAACCACGTTTTTTCAAGTATTAGAGAATCGCAACTGTTGAAAACGTTATCTTTCTCAAATCAACTTTAGTGGATACCGGCGCCTCAAAATCTACGACAGAGTTGTACCAGATCGAAAACCAAGCGCAAAACGATCAACTAAAGATTTCAAACATTTTGGCAAAAACACTAAAATGCAACAAAATATGTTTGTATTGAAAGATCCGGGAGATGCAGACCGATTATTATTGATTAAACTGTAAAATTTTCTCTGGTGCTGCAAACAGAGAGGTTGTTATATTTCGAAGTATTTTGGTGATTCAATGTTAACTTTCAAAGCTTTGGCTTTTAACTTAAGCAACGTTTCAACTTGTCTGAGAAAGGTCGACAGCAGACATGTGGGCCATGTCAGCAGAGATGTACAAATATGAAAAATGACGACGCGTTCCTCACAACTAAAAAAAACTAACATTTTATTGAACTTCTCTGTTGTTAAGACACATATCATATGTCTTCCATTAATTGTAAGCGATGTGAAATTTATAAATGTGGTTTTGTCAATGTTTGCTGAAAGATTGTCGACAGGCTTAGGCTCTTTTTTGTGTTGAAAACCTACTCAACGTAACTTTCTTTCTGAGCTCTTGTACAGCAACAGGATTTAGTCAAACTAAATGCATTGTTTTCTTTTTCGATTTCAATTTAGCATTTGTTTTGACTGAAAGCCGAATCCTGTAGTCTTCAATCGAATTATAAAGCAAATTGTTGCTCTTCTGTACAAAGAATTATACAAGTCAGAACTTTTGCAAAATTACATTCTTGCAAAAACCACAGCCAGCGAAGCTCCAACATAAGTGTTCAAGCACACGAATTTAACATTGTTTAAAGTAAAATGAGGTTCAAACAAGCAATGTGAAACCATGATGTTTTTCAGAGGAAATTTATCTTTTTAATCACGACATTAAAAAGGCTGGCTAGAAACGTGGTACTTCGCACAACGTCGAATGAACTCTGATATTCTTGTTTCATCGATCGTTTTCAACTTTCAAGAAACAGCAAGCCAAAAATACTCAAGACAACAATTCATTTTTGTTGTGGAGGATTGCCTTGGCTCTCGCTCATTCAAAAACCTGAGCTGTTTGCATTAAGAGATGAACGTCTTCCCAGTCTTAATGTGCTATATGTTTCAGAGTTTCAATGTCTTAGAAGCAAGCTGTGCATTCCACGCTGGTTTATGATGAACAACAAAACAGATTGCAACACAGAGCTCATCCAGGATAACAGTGACGAAACAAATCGATTGTCATCATGTAAGACAACTGAGTTTACTTGTCACGGCAAATACCCGTTGGACAACTCAACACTCAGATGCATTCCTCGAGAATGGATCGCAGATGGTGATGAAGACTGCGCCGATGGAATGGATGAAAAAGTCAAATTCAACCAATGTATTGATGGTACTGAGTTTCACTGTGTCATTGATGGGCGTTGCATTCCAAGATACAGAGTACTGGATGGTGTCAATGATTGTTCTGATGGTTCTGATGAAATCAAAGCAATACCCTGCATTCCACACAAAGAGTTTCGTTGTGTTGCAGATGGACGTTGCATTCCACGTTCTTGGAGAGGAAATAATATGATTAACTGTGTTAACGGAAGTGACGAGTTGCCAATGCCAATCAACGAAACTTGTGTTGATGGGGAGTTTCGATGTAAAAACAAAAAACGCTGCATTCCGACATATTTGCTCTGCGATGGAATGGATCATTGTGGTGATTGCAGTGACGAAATAGAAATTTGCATGGAACCGAGAATGTTTCGTTGTCCAAACGACCCAAGCGGTAAATGCATCCACCGTTCTTATTCCTGTGATGATTTTGTGGATTGTCCAAACAACGGCGACGACGTGACAAGTGTCCCTGGATTCAAATGCCATATAACGGCTTCAGTTGGTCAGAAACCCAAACACTGCGTTGTTCCTCAGTGGAGTCTTTTCGACGAGTATTCTGCATGTGATGATAAGTCTGATCTTTGCGCTTCGAATAGTTCGAAATGCACTCGATGTATTTTCAGCAACCTGACAGTATCGGAAAAACAGATCTGTGACGGAATAATCGATTGTCCCGATCTATCAGATGAATGTCCTTGCTCATCCCTGCTCCCTTTGTCCAACAGTTCAAGACAGTTGTGCGACAGGATTTGTTACGGAACACCGAGCATTGCTTGTGAGAAATGCGAACAGGGAGAAATATTTTGTGATGAAAAATGTCTGGGAATCAGTAAAGTGTGCAATGGTTTTGCTGATTGCCCGAAATCGCAACTCGATGAAGCATTTTGTTCAGCATCCAGCAACGAAATGAAAAGCTCCGAAGTTGTTGATGAGTTTCTGTGCGACACAATCCCAGATGACGTGAGAACTGTTGCAGCAAACGTTCTGTCTCAAACTACGATTAACGAGCTTCTCCCAACCAGAGCCGCAAAGTATGGTGTTTTTCACAATTTCTTATCAACCAGTTTAAGCCAATTTACCTTGAAATTCAAAATTGTTCAGACAACATGCATTTTGTTTAACTTTATACACATTATCAAACGTGCTTGGTTATCTGTGACAGTTTGACACTGGCAAACTTCAAAGCAGGCAAACTTCAACTGAGCATCCGAAACTCTTAAAGTTTCAGCATTAATTTCCTGTAGTGATAGGTGATGCCGTTTTAGCTCTTGAACTTATCAGGATCACTTCCGTGGTTTGCAGTAACAAGCGTTTTCGGGAATTTTTCATTTTTAGTTCTGATTTAAGACAGTTTTCAAGGATATTCGAAAATTTTCTGCGGCAATCAAATTAAAAATTGAATTAAGTTGTGCTTGGATAGCTCATCTATTCCTTGGTGTGTTCAAAATTTTTGCAATACTGAGAACAAAAACTCTTAATATCTATGCGGTAAAAAAACAAAATTCAGGGATGTGAACGTAGTTTCGTCAACGTTTTGATACACTTTTTCAATTGAAGAAACTTCATTTTGCTTAAGCAAGTGCAATGTTCTCTAGTATATCTTGCTTGATTTCTTGTCATGTTATCCCACGACAGCACCTCAACCAATTTTTGACAAGAAGCAGTGTTGGTGCAAACGCTGTGGAAATTGATGCTCAATTGAAATCTTTGTTGTTGAGCAGTCTGAAAACCTGTTCGACATTTATAATTGTTTACGAGTTAGGTGAAAGCATTTTCATTTCTCTTAAAAGGTGCGATTCAAGAATCGAATGCGGGACTTTCGAAGATGAGTGCAGCGAAAGAGCGGGTTGCTTGAAGAAACCGGAAGTCTGTGACCTTTTTCCTGAGCGGAAGGTGTAACCTTGTAATTAAAAACCGCTGATGCGTTCGACCGGATCTTTGTGAAGCATGCGTTTCTGACATAAAGTTGAGATCCAGCACAAAGCACATTCGAAACAGGCGTCGCGCAAGAAATCATCATTTTTACTTGAAGATGGAGAGATTATAGAAAATGATCTTCATGAAATCCATTCCTATTTTTAAGCACTTCGCATTCGGCAAACTCACGCAAATATATTCTTTGTTCCAATGTTTTCATCAATAAGCCTTGTTTCACATTCTTGGTAAAGTTCTATCAACAGAGATACCACGGATTGGAATACTTTTAATTAAAAATATATGAAAAATTCCAAAACTCACTTTGAGCAAGTTTAGATCATAAGGCAAAGAATTTTGGTGAATGATAGTGTTTTATTATTATTGGCAGCAAACATTTATTCTGTCATATTAAAGTATTTCGAGCGTTTCTCCCGTCACCAACATATGATTGCTTGTCATGATATTTGACTGGCACCACAGTAGGTGCAGGTTTCGGCGGAAAAGGAATTAAATACAAAATGAAGCAAAAATAATGATCTAGATACTTCCGATATTGGCATAAAACCGCATCATTCTGACGTTTCGTTTGGTTTCCGCAATACATCCCTGTTGCATTTTTGTTGCAGGTTCCAGTTTGGGCCAAAGTTTTAAATATTAACGAAGACGTCAATTTGACCCTGCGAACTTGTAAATCGTTTCAAGAATTAATGTTTGGAAAATATGTTTGCAACGGCGTACAAGATTGCTCCGAAGGAAGCGACGAGAATTTTTGTCCCGACCGATTTTTCTGCGATGCTGGAATCACGGCCGGACTTTTGGCGGGTAAACCACTGGTTTGTTCTTTTTCAAATGACGCTTTTCATTTCGTTTAACGAGAACTGATAAAAGAGTTTTAAGCTTTGTCCTGCCACCTTTCCTTGGGGTGCTTATTTTTGATGGATCGAGCAAGTGGCGTAGCGAGGCGATGTGCTGCCCGGGGCTCACCAGAAACGTGCCGCCCTTCCCAACAATCAAGTTTGCTGACAAGAATTTAAAATGAAAAAGATCATGTTATGCGCGTGTTAATGAAATAAAGAAAAAGCATCTTGAACATCAAAATCAAACACTCACCAACTGAAATTGATCTGGCTTTTTGTGCTGTTCACCACCTTCCTTATCATTTTCTTTTTTTCTGCCTTCTTTGGATATGGATCTGTGGAACCGGCATGTTATGTCAAATTTTCTTCCCATTGGATTTCAGTTTTGCTTAAGCCACACCACTTCGCTTTAGTTGGTTAGTAATTCTAGTAGATCAAGCAACAAACCAAAAAAGATGTGTTATTGCAGGGAGGTAAATTAAAACAGGATATCAGGGCATACCTACTCTAAAAATGCAAACATTCGTATATGTTTATATTTCCCGGAGTATCCCTATTTTGGACTGAAACAAAGTATTCATACTGCACATAACACACTATAATAAAAAATTTGATCAACTAATCTGAGTAATGTTTCATTGTGTGCTTCGCGTTACAGTTGAGGCTTAATTTCTGTTAGCATATATAAAAGGCTTCAAATCTTAACTCTGTCCCAACTAACGTTGTGCCCTCTCCAGGTGCGGGCCCATTTAAATAAAATTTGTCAAATAGACTTAAAGCCGGCACTGGTTGACAACCGCTGGCTTGCAGCCTCCGTCGTGACCTACAAACTTGGTTCAGCTCTTCGGTTGCGCATCGTCCAATTCCGCATGCTTAAGATTATTCCGTACCTTCGTCTGTTAGCAACAGACGTCTATTTCGATTGTACTTACCAAAGTCTACCACGTGGAACGTCCACTCTTTTGCAGTATAGCTCAGCAGTGATTAGAATGTCTTAACATCGACGGTAATCGCACTGAATAACTTTATCCAGTACGGCCAATGTCAAGTTGCGCAACTGTTTTGGCTGAAGTTCTTTTTAATAAAAGCCTTCATCGCAATCCTAAGTAAACATATTGTTTGCCGTTTTCAAGCTAAGGTTCATCGCCTCTAATTTATCAAAATGAGAGCATCATCTTTCCTGAGCTTTTCTTGTTGAAATGACGTTTTCTATGACTGCAAATGTTAAATGTGTCGTTGATCAAAGGATTCAAACCTGCTATGAAACCCAAATTGCTGATGGGCCAGTAGCGCACCCAGAATGAGGCCGAAGAGGCCATGACACCCACCAACCCCCGAAACAAACTAGCCAGGATTTTTACTGGTACTGTATAGCTTTACATCAATTTTTCAACTGTTGGAAAATAAACGGGATGAACAGTCGGACTGAAGACAACGTCATTGGCTGAAGATGTGATTGACTGGCCCTCCCGAACAAAATACTTGGCTGTTTACTGTTACGGGCTGGCATCGATTCATTTTACATGCAGGTTAAGTGTGCAAATTGAGCTCCATATTATCCCGCAAACACACCAGCTGTGCACTATCTCGCTTCAAAAACGTGATCTTCGGATACCTTCACGTCATGCAGAAGAACATCGGTTCTATTGAAACGGAGTAACTTTTCCTCAGTAGAATGCTTTACTTCACCAGCCAAATTTGATGTTGTTAAGTCCACCTCATAACCAGGCTATAGTTTGTAGCCCTTGTTCACTGAAGATAGTGCTGTACAATGCACATCAAAAAATAGCACGAGACGTGACCCGACGTTTTTGCCCATGTCAGGTGCTACAATGATGTGCCGTTGGGGCGTTACTAAGGATCGAACGATGGGATGAATGGATTAGAATAGCTTTGACGTACTTTGATTTCAAGCAGGGCTTTTCATGAAAAATTAATAGCGTTAGGCTATTTTAACATCGAACTAATGGACCAGTAATATTTGGTAGCCTGCAGTCGAATGTCATCTTTGTCATTTATTCAAAGGACTTCTGACTGGGGTGGGGGGAAACGGCGTTGGATGGGTGGGAAGGTGACTGGCAGACAAATGCCCCCCCCCAACGAAGATATGGTAAAATAGCTGATTTCGAGTCAAACACAGTGGTAGTTTAGAACCCTGGATTTGATACAGATTTTGAGTATACATTTTACCAGTTTGCTCACTCCAGAACCACATTTCCAAGTTTTGTAGACTAGAGATTCTGAACACAAAAACTGGAAATTTGAAACTACACTTAAAAATTAGTTTTTTCTCAACAGCTTGCTCCCCACAAACGGTGTCGCTTAGGGCCGGTGTCAAGCGAAATTTGTGACTTCAAGCCATGGGCACATGCGCAAAGAAATATTCTACATATCAAATACCCTGAGAAAACTGATGTTTAGGGCTAAGGACTTGGTGTTTAGGTAAATGTGTCGGGTTAGGGTTTGGGTCCGGGTTAGACAAAGAAAAATAGTTGAGGTCTAAGACTAAGTCCAAAGTTTTTCAGTGGATAAAGTTATTCCCGCGCAATAGCTTGTTGTTGGTATCTGTTATCTTACCAAAAAGTTTGAATTTACACAACACGCATCAAGAAAGTAATCGCCAAACTTTATTCCTTTACTCTGATAAGAAAAATAACTGAAAAAAACAGCAGGTCAGAAATTTCGCAGAGGTCAGAAATTTCGCTTGACACCGGGAGCATCCAGGGCCCCCTTTTCTTGGATCGAGACATCATCGCTTGAAAGCGGATGGAACTTTTTTTTTAGATTAGTTTGAAACTGATGACAATTGCGGTAAAAGTTCGTGCATTTGCAATAAGCACAAAGCACTTTTCTCAAGAATTCACTTCTTCTGTTGGGCGTTGTGTCTTTTCCAACAATTCAACAAAACGCCGCATGACGGTGGTCCACGACTAGGGAATTACCCTTTGTTAAAAGCATTCCTTCAACATTTCTCTATTCGACAATATTCTATCGCTGTTCTGTCTACACAGGCATTCTTGTCGCTCGACATGTAAATTACTTCGCAGATAGTTTGAAATAAAGCTGGTAGCACATAATTGCATTGTTCATCTCGGAGGATTAGATGGTGGCACATATTTGAGGAACGTTCTTGCTTTCACAAATCTTTCTCGATGTTGCCAAACGTGACAGGTTAAAGGAATATGCGATACCTTGTATTAAAAGAAATAACGTTTTAAGGATTGCGCAAAACATGAAAGTACACATGTCGATCAGACGTGGGGTAATCGTAATCGTCAATCGTAATCGATTACAGTTTTTTGAGTAATCGTAATTGTAATCCATTGAATGGACCAAAAATGAAATTTAATCGTAATCGATTACATTGCTAATTTTAATCGTAATCCACGATTACGTTCACGATTAAACTTGGAAATCTTCACCCTGCATCACTGTGCGCTGAACCGCGGCTGCGGTGACTGAGTTTCTTCCTTTATCATCGTTTGTTATGGTTATGTTTCAAGGGAGGCTATTTGCCCGTCTTCGGGGGTTAAGTCCAGACAGACCAGGGGGAGCACAGTGTTTGTAGCGAATTCTCGTTATGTTCCAGCTAGCCTTCCTGTCGGCCGCCAGGAATAACGTAGCGAGTCTAGCGAGACGCAGCAACAAAAAGAAGAGCTTTACTTAAAACGGGTTGACATTTCGGTAACAGAATAGCGTGACATTCTCAGGAGAGGTGCTGGTTTTGTTTTTATATACTGTATTCGGAATGAACTCATGAATGTAAGTAGCGGAGTGGGCTATGTATACAATTAGTACAGTGATTTATATACAGTAAATTAACTTTTCATCATGGGAATAAGGTACTTTAATCCAAGTCGAAAGTATTTTTCCACAACACTGAAAACTAGCATTTCATCTGTGATCCACCAAATACTGCTAAAAAAACTCAACGAAACCAGTGAGGTTTTGTTGACCATTGACGTTTGGTCCAATAGACTGATGCGCAGGTATGTTGGCGTCACTGTTCGTTTCATTTAAAATTGAAAGCTGCACAATGCTATGCAGGCATGCACACGATCGTAACCCGCAGTTGTAACAAATAGTCAGCAATTATGAAATTATTAACAAACGAATTTTCAGCATTCCTGGCTGTTGTCGTTGGACTAATAAAGATTTGAAGCTTTTACGTTTAACAACTGTAACAAAGATTCTAAACATTGATCATTATTGTTTAATTAATATTTAAAGTGTCTGTTGCATTGGAGAAACTGGCCGGAGGAATGAGGGGCGATTTGACTCCCCTGGCCAGCTAAATGTAAAAACTAGGCTCCCACTTAGCTATATTTTGGTTTTAGTATTCGTTTATTTTTCAGCGGGTTGTAGTCTTTTTGCATTTTCGGTTGATTTGGGGTTTTAGTATAGCCATCCACACTCGGATTCACCATTATTTCTCACGTATTTTTTTCTTAGTGTTGACTTGTAGGTCACTTACAAAGGCCGGTAGGTCTCTTTCAGCTACAGTACGTTTCCCGTCTAGCTCAAACATCTGGTTACGCCACTGGCTAGTTGACTGCACCAACGTCTCATTAATCAATTATTGTAATTTTGCTCCGGTGCTTGACCCTTACAGATTAGTAATTTCGTTTATTGCATTAATTCATATCGTATGTTGTCTCAAAACATACTTACATCAAACCATGCAAATGGGTTTTGTTTTCTTTCTGAGGATGTCTGAAGACAAATTGTATTCGCGATTGTAATCATGATTACTTTCAATGTAATCGTAATCGATTACATTGTGATTTTGATTATTCGTATTCGTAATCGAGCAGGTGGCAAGTAATCGTAATCGATTACATTTGTGCTGTAATCGCCCCATGTCTGATGTCGATTATATTTTGCATCTAACTAAATCAAGGTATCACGCTTGTTTCACATGGCATGCAATCGTACAGTTGCAGCTGTTGCGATCGGAAAGCCCGAGCCGCATGCGCGCAAAGCTTCCCACTGGCAGCAAGCAACAATAGAGATCATGCGCTGCAATCACTCTGTGCGTACGCTCGTCATCAAGTTCAATCGTTCACGCGTCAATATCGGTAGACCTTCCACGCCGCAATCACTCTATTATTGCTTCTCTGCGCCACTTATACATATTATTGTTCTGCGCGCACATCCCGTTCGTGGTGAATCCTGCATTCAACGCAACACCACAAGAGCGGTTGCAACACAGCACTTATTTCAAAAAAAAATTGGGACCATACACCCTTGTGAAATATTTTAATCGTAGTTTCCAAGAATCAAATCTGTTGCATGGAAATAACTTACAAAAGTGTTATTAACCAGGATAATTCCACCACCTCAAAATCTCCTTTACCACTCTTCCATTTAACATTAGGCATGAAAGCAATTTGGTTGAATAGAACCCGCTATAAAAGCTGCACAAGAACTGACAGGAAAGAGAAGCAGGCAAACGTATCACAAAACTTAACACCTTTGCCTGATATGACAGCGAAACGTATTCCTTGTTTATTTGGAGACATGACGGACATAGAGACGCTGCCATCACAAACAACTGATTCTGTCATAACTTAACTTTTCAGAGACTGCTGCTCTGTTTTAATTCTTCATAATTTTCATATATGTCGCATGCTTCACTCTTTACTTCAATTTATTGACAGTTTTTACAGTTTTATGCTAGACGTATACGATCATAAGTGACAGTCTTCATCCTGTAAGGATTGTACAGATTCTTCGTTTTTTTCTCACCTACACCGCATAACATCATCAATATATTTGCCAGGTCAGAAGCAACGAGTGAGCATTCCACAAGAGAAAACATGTGACAAAATCCCTGACTGCAGATCGTGCGCCGAGATACAAAACTGCAAATCACCTGGAGCCAATCGTTGTGACGAATGCAACTGCTCGTCAAGTACACATTTCTACTGCAGTAGCGGCAAACCGCTCTTCGTTGAAAGGACCAAAGTGGAAGATGGAAAGAATGATTGTTCCGATGGTTCGGATGAATGTCCTCCAAGTTTTCTGAGCAACAATCCACTATCGTCAAAAGACGAGTTGAGAAAATCTGTGCCTCTGCAAATTTCTGTTTGGATAATGGCGTTTGTGTCCATCGTAGGGAATGTGGCCGTTTTCGTGACTACCAGCAAAACAATATACGAATCAGTAACTCGCTCCCTGCATCAAACATCGAACACGCCTTTGATCAACGCCCTTCTGGTCCTGAATCTTTCACTTGCTGACTTCCTTATGGGAATTGTCCTACTGATGATTGCAATAAAGTCAGCGCAATTTTCAGGAAGTTACTGCAAGTTCGACAAGACGTGGCGCACAAGCGGTACTTGCAATTTCATTGGGATTCTAACTGTTTCATCCAGCGAGGCTTCTGTGCTTGCACTGGTCTGCATAACCGCGCAAAGACTGTATAGTGTTCACAGACCTATACAAGCCAGAAACTCTAGCGTCAAACTGATCACAGGTGGCCTTGTTTTGGTTTGGGTTTTTTCTCTTTTTCTTGCTCTGGTTCCCTTTTTGCCATCTCTATCAAGTTACATGGTCACGAAAGCTCTCGTGTCAAAAAGTGCTTACTTTCATTCTGATCTTACAGACTACTCTGAGTTCTCCGATTTCGCTAATCGCCTTTCTGGATTAAGCAGTGGAACAAAACTGACAAGTGTTGGCTGGCAAAATGTAAATAAGTATCTCGAGTTAAACTTCGCTGCTATTAAACCGAACATCACCGGGTATTTCGGTTATTACAGCGTCAGCGGCGTTTGTCTTCCAAAGTTTTACCGTACTGCCGATGACGTGTCGCACTTTAACATAATGTCCGCTGCAATTATCTGCTTTAACTTTTTTGCTTTGATTTTTATCGCTGCCTCCTACGCATCGATTTACTTAAAATCCACCTCTTCTGTTCCCACACAAGCTTCTGGTAGAGCGAGAAAAATGCAGAGAAAAATTACTATTTTGATTTTTGTAGATGTTGCATGCTGGTTACCTATTTGCATAATGTCCTTTCTTAGTATGGGATCCATTGTTATCCCGTCCATACTTTACGCTGTTTCAGCCATAATCCTCTTGCCCATCAACAGCTCTCTGAATCCAGTAATTTACACTGATGTCATACAGAAGATCGGCAGCTTTCTTCTTCATGCATTTGCAAGTGCACGAAGTGGTAAAAATCCAGGCTAAGTTTTTTCGACACTTTTTCACACGCGGAAATAGCCTTCGGATTCAAAGAAAATAATCGTAGTCTCCTTTGCCAGGTTTTGGTAGGTAGTGTGTTGATATGAACGGAAATCTACAGTATGTTGAACACATTTTGATAGCTGGTATTTGCAGCTCGTTGTGATTGGTAACCGCTTGTCGATTTTCAAAATGCTTGAAAATTAAGGAATTATCTCTGGTTGAAAACAGCAGCTTTCTCGCACAAACGTGTAGAGTAGCGTTGTGATGTGCAGTGATTTGTAAATCAAAATTTTTGTTTGGTGAGAAACATTGTGATTTGATTAAAACGTTGACAATATTAACAACATAGCTTCTTTGAAATGATACAAGTCTTTAGACAATTAGTGTCAATTACGTTTACAAAAACTTGGCACAGCTTATGGATGTCATGAGTCAAAGCGCTTGTTTGAACATAAAAATCGAAGCAAGATTGAAAAACAAATGGGGTATTAATCATTCATAATCCCACGATTGCTTTCAGGGGATGGCGAGGGCAACATCCCTGGGAAGATTCGAAATACCTCATGGTTTTCAGCAATCTCAAATGAACCTTCTGGCTCAGCACAAAGATGGGACAAGCAAGTTCGCAAAAGTAGTAACGCTGCCGTTTACTGGACGACCTCGTGGGCTGCTTCCCGTGGGTGTAGCCAGCAGTAGTTTCCTCGCTAATCTTTCATAAATTATTCTGGATTCATGGCCGAACCAACATAGCTAAGATTTCTCTATTCAAAGGAGAAGTGGCTCGAAATTTAGAGCTTTTTGAATTTCTCAGCTGCGCACATTGTTACGAAGTTTGACCCCGTGAACTCTTCGCAAACATTCCATTTCTCTGCCACTTGTACTTGAGATGGCACTCTTTTAGTCATTATCCAAGATTCATGACCATAGGTGAGGATCGGAAAAGAGACCAATTTAAAAATGAAAGCTTTGTGCTGTTTGAAAATTTCCGTTTTATGACCACAGTTCGATGAAGCTTATGTAGAAATGCATTTGTTTTATCAATCCGTGTATCAACCTACTTGTTCCGTCTTCCTTCACTGGTGAATACCACCCCAAGGTACTTGAATTTCTTAAACTGTAGCAGTGATTTGCCGCTTACTTGTAGCGCATATTGACGTAGGTGTTCTTTAAAGGCAATATCTCGACCCTTTTAGTGCAAACTTTCATTCCTTCTTGGATGCATGCAGCAAAAAAACGATCCATTCGTGTTGACGACTCTTTTCAGCCATTGCAAGTACAGTAGTACCAAAATATCCGCAAAAAGCAAAATCTTGATCCTTCATCTTTTTTAGAACATCGTGCAACTTGTCCTATTACGCAAAGTGATAGCGCAACACATAACCTCTCCATTTCAAGTGTTGTGATTGCCGCTTGTCTGCGCTTGCAGCAGACCCATCTCCTGCAAAAATATTCACACAGCAACGCAGTCCCGTTGTGTACCCCTCGCATTGCTACGTGTTCAGAAAGGAAAACAAAAGCGCCAATCGTCAAAGACATGGAAAGAACTGAGGTTGAAAGTTTTCGTGAAAAGTGTGGTCAATCCTGGAGTAGGCTTCACGACAAGAATAGCTTTTGTGAATACTCCAGGAAAAAGTGCCCTCGGGAAATTCAAGCAACACAACCTGTATTGAAAGCTGTGTATAATGCATTGATACACATTTATCTAAATCATGCAGTCCTGAACTGGGACACGGTTTCTAAAATTGCTATCCAAATTCTTGTGAATTTACAAAACACAGCTGTGGATTTTCTGAAAATGTCCAAAAAGCCCGCTTTGGATGAAACGTACATACAAAATCGCATTCTGAAAATGAACAGACTGTTGGAGTCGGAGCGACGAATCGAACTCAACTGTGTACGAACCGACGAACCGAACTCAACGCCACACGCTGTTTTAACCCGGTCACTTAAATTGATCCACGCTTTTTCTAGTTTCAAAAGTTTTGTTATATCTTAGTGCGGTCCTAAAGCATGAATTTAATTGACAGCATCTCCGGAATGGTGTCACTATTCCTGGTTCGTCGATTCGTTGCTCCCTCGCGCCCGTCAACACAGCGGTAACTGTACAGCGTGTTTTCTCTTTTCTCGTTCTAAAGTCGCTGTTCCATTTATTTCCCAGTCGGTGACATTATCGGTTCTTAGCATATAGCGTAAATTTTGGCATGCGAAACGGCGAGCTTTCTGATAAACATAAAGACCGAAAATACGAGCTGTGGAAAACACGTGGTTTTCGTACGTACGCTTTATTATTTGTTATTGGAGAACTAGCGCGCAGTTGCAGTTCGCCAATCGGCATTGAAATTTTTTTGGATGGCAGTCATGTGCTTGTGCTGCGTGTTTAATTTGCTGTAAATAACCGCAATATGTGTTGTTAATTGTATGCAGCGCGCTCGTCTAACCGATGTTGAGTTCTTTTCGCTCAGCTTTAGGGTGGACTGGTAGAATGCTTAATTTGTTTGCGTACTGAGAAGCCGTTTTCGACGATCAATCGCTGTTGAAGTTTGCTGCTTAAATTGTGACAACAAGTGTTAGCGCTGATCACCTTCCGTTTCGTAAGCAATTGCTGCAGGGAATACGAAGCTGCAGCTCTGCTGATGCGCGGAATTGGTGAAGTGTCGGTGTAGGCGAAAGGTTGTTGAATACGCGTTGAAAAACTCTGTGAGTGCTAGCTCCTCACAGCTCGAAATTGAGGCCTGCGCTAAAATAACGCTTGCTTTTCACTTTCCTGCGATTGCGTCAGAATTCAGATGACAAGGCAAAAAACGCGGTTAGAGAATCTGGCAGACTTTTTCGTGCATTCATTTCCGCGCGGCAGATTGCCACATGTTGCATTTGCCGCCAATTTTACAACCGTGAAACGTTAAATTCCGGAAGGCGAAGCTTCTTCCTCACGCTTGGTTTGTTTTACGCGCGGAAAGGCCATGCTCAATGAAAGGCAAAATGTGTAACAAATTTTGCTTAGTGAAGTGAAGAGTTGGGCCATTTAAGCGTGTTCACAAGAGTGTTTGTTTTTTAGCATTTCTGTTTGCTTTTTTGACCTTTTTTCTGTAGGGCTGGCTTTTTTCGAAAAAAGCCTGTAACCCAGGTCCTTATTACCTTTCCAGCCACGCTTGATTGTGAGCATGCAGGTCTAAACAATTTCCGCAATTGCTTGTAACAGCAAAGTACAGTTATTGCTAGCTTCGTGAAATAGCGCATATAACCCTCGGTGTTGCTGCAGCGTCTCCATTCGCACTATGCCACATGCTTGACGACAAACGGGAAAATAAAGTTTCTAGTGATTGCGGCGCTGCAACAGAAGTCGACAAAATCCGTTGAAAACAAGCGCAGTGCGTGCGACGCACTGCATTCAGTTTTGCCATGGGGTAGGGTAATGTTATGGTATAAGTGCAACCTTACTGCATGGAACACTCGAGAGTGAAGTCTATCTGTCATGAAGAAAAACATTCACAAGTACAACGTGGACAAAATGTGATATAATCCGCGCGTGCATTTTTATTAAACCGCTGAATTGAAAGCAATTAACGACGTTGCATCAATCAGTGAAATTATGACAGGAACATCGGTACAGTGGTAGGGCATGGATGGCAGTGAAGGACCTGAGGGCAAGAGAAATTCATAAAAAATCGTTACCAACATGCTTTTTTCTGTTCAGAAACAATGTGGGCCTCAAAAATAACATCAGAAACTATACAAAAATAACATTTTGTGTTTTCCGGGTGCGCAAATAGCTGCAATAAATCTGTTGCAATGCGATCGTGATAAAACATGAAATTACATGATAACGTTATGAAAAGTTACCTCGGTCCCCGTTGCTCCTCTTTTGAAATGTATATTTCCCCTCTGTAACGGCCCTGACTTGTACTACGTTGCAATCGCTTGTGCAACAATCAACTGTATTTTTCAATGAAAAGTGAAGCGAAACAATATTTTGCAGCAGTTTTGCTCGCAAATTATTTTGTTTCACAGTCAAAATCTAGGCAATTCGCGACACTATTTCGACGAAAACCTGCGTTACGATAGGGAATAATATTTTGAAGAAAATAAAAGGCAGGGTTCTGCCAAAATTACGGGGATTTTTTAAAGTAAGTTAAAATTTGTGAAAAGTATCAGGAACAGTGGCGACTCCAGCACTCCGCCTCCTCGGGCTTAGCTCGAGTCTTCCATTACGATTAACATTCCAGAACGTGAATATACTTGCAATGTATATTTCTCCGACCACCCACTTAGCTGATTACGGTTGACTCGGACTTTTGTCATTGGACCTTGTCACTGTTCATAACTGTTGGTTCCATGCATAAGTGTACGAGAGTGCATATTTTTGGGGATGCAAAAAATTTTTGCCCAAATTTCGTCTTGCTTTCTCAAATAACGTATAAACCGCAAGTCTTAATTGTTAAGACTAAAACGTGCCATTGTAAACTAATAAAGGTTCCTGCATGCCTCATTAGGTCTACCAATTACCGGGGTGCGAAGCCTTCCACTAGCAATCAATATTCCGCATGGCTACATGTGAACAATGGTAATATTTTTTGTGTTGAAAAATGTTAGCTAATTACAATAAAATCCTCCCAAAAATTGTTGTTCATGCCGCCACGCGGGGAAAGTGTTGTTCTGAATCTTCATTTTCAATTTTTATATACGTTCTAAATTTTATTCTTCCAGCACGATCGTCCTAATAGTTAAGATCTGTTCTTCTCTAGCATAGATGTGTGCATTTGTGTTGGCCACAATGGCAATCATTATTGAAAAGGAATAAAATATCGGGTTACGATCAAAAGTATTACATTGCCGCAAATATGTCAAGTCTCAAGTAATTAGAGGGAAAGGAGGCAATTTAAAACATAGCATATAGCTTCCACATGGGCAATTTTCACTGCAACATTTTGTACTTATAGTACTACAACTTACTTAAACGCTTACAGCTTCTAAAGTTATATTATGAAAACCAAAAATCCACTCCAGTTCAGACAGTCAAATGTGCATTGAACACAGCATGCTAAGAAAAAAATGGGGCGGCTAATAGCTCAGTATTAAGTATCCGCCTCTCAATTGGAAGGTTGGGTGCTCGATCTTCGGCCGCTGAGTGAATTGCCGTAGCGCTCCTTGGGCAAGAGCGTTCACCTCAACTGCCCCGGCAAGAAGCACAATTCAGGCTTCTGCCTGCCGCCACCAAAATTTCAAAAAAGCAACATGTGACTAATACACGCAAATACTGCAGCCTGTATGATCAACTACTATGGAATGTGTACAAATGCACATTTCCAATGACAAATTATTTATAACCTCAACAAGAATATTTTACAAAAATGGCAGTGCTTCACTGCGTTAGCATAAGTGAATTATGCAGTACTGTTCATGAAAACTTCATTTAACAGCATTAAATTGAAGCAATAAAATGTGGGAGGATGCAACATATGCAGTTCATTGCATGAAACAAGCGGAAAATATGAAAACCTAAACAGTATGAAATCACAGCTACATTACCACCACGCAACATATTACAGGTGCAGTTACGTAGTTAATTTTATTCATGAATACTTCATGGAAACAGATTTGCACTTGCAAATCTCACAACATCAAGCAAGTTTGAAACACGAAAACTTCACACTATCATGTCACAGCTACACCACATTACTACCGCAAAACGTTTGTGCGAGAAACCTTACTACAGCTACATTTTAGTTGTACACTTTACAGCATCAACAATTTAAGGTTTACAAAAATAAAGGTTAGTGGGAATGGTGAGTTACCACTGCATCAGTGGTCTACAACCTTCTGTTATTGCCGGCCGCATTACTTTTATTTATACGAAGTACGGCCGCCAATGAGTTCGAGTTATATTTATGAGATACGTTTAATTAAAGAATAGGTTACTGCCAAGTGCGAACAAACACAGAACGCATCAAAACATAAAATGCACATTCATTTTATAACTTTTCGTGACATCACCATCCAGACTGTTGCGCATTGTGCCGACTGATTTTCTTCCCTTGCGTTTGTTTTGTTTCAATATACGCCAGCACAGCCGTCAAATCTTATATTTTACATAACATGTGGACGGCCGCAAACTTCATTATCGAAGGCCGTAGATTGCGAACCGTTGCACTACATCAGTGTTTTCCAACCTGTGGTACGCGTACCACTTGTGGTGCGCGAAGGTCTTCCAGGTGGTGCGCGAGTAACTTCCATTTTTTCACAAAAACCTGGATTCACAGATTGCTAGTTTACGTATCGTTTTTTTTTTCTAAAGAAAATAAGTCTTCCTGTAGCCTGCTATTCCCATTGTATCATAACATTATGACTTTCGAAACGCTGTTAGGAAATTTTACGCTACGCATCGGCCAATTAGTGGAAGGTAAACAATAAAAATCTCATTAAATTTAGTTATGATCTTTCACTGTTATTTTAATGTATATTATTATTCTGAATAAACTAAGATTCGATCAAATTAGTTGTTCTGGAAGAAGTGGTACGCATTGACAATCTGGGGTGCCCAAGTGGTACGAGATCTTATAAAGGTTGGGAACCCCTGCACTACATGTTCACAATTATAAAATGTTTCTAACTCTACACAAAAATGAATGAAGTTGTTTCAGTTGGCCCAATTTTGATTTGGGCTGTTGCAATTTGATCAAATATTTACAATATATTAAAATCTAAATGACACTCTTCCAATTTGACCAGATGTTTCTAATTATACCCGTTTGAATGAAGCTGTTTCAATTACCCAAATATGATTAAGGCTGTTGGAATTTTCACAAATGTTTCTAAATGTATGCAAATTTAAGTGAAGTGATTGTATATTATTCAAAATGGAATGATGCTGTTTGAAGCCCCTAAAATTGAAAAAGCTGTTTGAAGTTCCCCAAAAATGAATAAAGCTGTTTGAAGGTACCCAAAATTGAATAAAGATGTTCCACTTGGCACGAATTTGAATGGAAATATTGTTGTTTGGCCAGAGTCAATTTAGTCTGTTGGAATTTACCCAAATTTTTCCAATTTATGGAAACATTTTTAGCTTCACCCAAATTTGAATGAAGTAGTCCCAATTTGCTTAAATTTCATTAAGGTTGTTAAAATATACCCAAATGATTTTGATTTTATCCAAATTTGAATAAAACTCTTATAATTCACCCCGACATTTCTGAATGTACTAAAATTTCAATGGAGCTTTTCTATATAACCCATCTTTGAACAAGATTGTTTAAAGTTGTCCGCAATTGAATGAAGCTCTTGCAAATTGGGAAAATTTGATTTGACTGATGGACTTGTTTCCAATTAATCTAAATGTTTTTGTTTTCACCCAAATTTGATTGAAGCTTTTCTCGTTTGCCCAGATTTAATGGAGGCTGTTGGACCTTACCCAAATGCTCCTATTTTACTCAAACGTTTGTAATGTTACCCAAAACATTATCAAAGTTTTCCAGTTGGCCCAAATTTGAAGAAGGTTGCTGCGGTCTTACCACATGATTCCAGGTCCTTCAAGGGCAGTGTTTATTTTGCCATCAGGGGCAAAAAATTTGGTCGTTATTTTGCTGTTGATTTGGTTATTATTTTGCCTCAGTTTGGAAAATAGACACTACCTCAATACATGTGAATGTAGCTGTATACTTTGCCCAAATTTTGAAATTTTTTGCCCGAATAATAGCCAATTTTTCAGCATTGGGGATGCGAACGCATCCCCTGCATACCCATGCCGTACGCATATGGTTCCAGGTCTGGCTTTCATGCTGCAGTTGACCTGAATAAAAAAGTATCGCAAGTTGTAGGCATTCTCTCGACTTCGTTCGCTTCTGCTTTACTCGAGCTCATCCGTTACGAGCTGCCCTCTGCAACTAAGTCTTTTTAGAAAATTTAATTCATGCCAGATTGAATTTTATTTTGATGCATTGGAAGTGCATAGAGCATTGGATTGGAATTCCATTCAAATGGACAACTACCACTCGAGATTAAACGAACGATAAATTGTCCAGTAACTGAATCGGGCTATTTTTGTTTTAAAAGTCGTTTCATAGCTTCCGTAAGCACATAAAGAACTTTTATTACTTTAAATGGCGCTGGTCATTATAGAAACTCCAGCGGTAATAGCAATGGTTTGTTCATGCATCCAAATGATTAAAGGCAGCTCGTTGCGCCTGGTGGTCCTTGTGTTTCCCAATATTGACCATCAGAAAGAAGGTAAAGAATTTTTGATGAAGGTGTAAAAGTTTTCATCTCTAAAAATTGTTGGAACAACTATTTGACCAAGAATTTGTTCCCTGCTAAACCTGCCAAACGGTTTCTAAAATCCTGCTAGAAAAGCAGCTAACTGTTAGATTGAAACTTTTACAAGTAACAGTGAGAAAAACCTGCTAGATTTAGCAGTAAATCAGCTAAAATGGCAACCCTGACTAGGAGATGGATAACTTGTCTTTCCAATATTCTGTTGACTTTTGAAGTTGTGAGGTAATAATGACGATTGACAAACAACTTCAGCGATGTAACAATGACTTTTGATCAGTGGTGAAAGTAGAATAATTTTCTTACCGGAACGATCCAGAATTTGTCAATACCCTCCCAAAATTTCAGCCATAAATATAAAAAAGCAATCAAGAGCACGTCTACTTTTGGCCCACCCTGTATTGTACATTTTAAAAATACAAAAAACG
>Ga0210059_1003271_pt1 | contig 25830 bp, 18 predicted proteins | sample Ectturendosymbi2_FD_188042 | JGI IMG/M metagenome (GOLD analysis project Ga0210059, IMG submission 188042) | Ecteinascidia turbinata endosymbiont from Florida, USA - Sample 2 (SPAdes) (version 2) | ecosystem: Host-associated > Tunicates > Ascidians > Unclassified | place: Key West, Florida... | reverse complement strand
TTTCGCCGAGTCGCTAGAGCGAACAGGAGCGGAGATATTCATCCGCAAAGCCACGTTCGAAACAGCTGCTTTTTGCGAACCGCTTGAATTAACCCGGCTCTCAAAGTGTTAAGAAGGTATTGAATAAATTTGGAAAATGGATTTCGAAAATGTGTTGGAACCCTGTAACTGGTAGAATGGGTGCAGATCAACATAACCAACAAAATTAATTTGCTACCCGGAACAGAAACTATGCTAAAGACACAAAAATCTACATATGTGTAGCACTGACTGAAATTTCAGCATACATATGAAAAACCGGCAATTTTCCTTCCAAACTCTTTTAAGATGAATTTTTTGCATGTGTATCATCGTTGTTTTTGAGTCAATTTTGTTTTATACATTTTTCAATATCAAAGTTAAACCAGATTTTCAAAGCTAAAATAGGTTAGTAATTGCTCATGGTACAACATAATTACAGAAATATAGGGCTGTAAATGTAGACATGCACAACTTAAAACTTTTTCTCTTTATGTGAATTACAAAGTTTTAAAGCTTGCTTCTTGTGCCCACCACAATGTCATTATTAGAATAATGAGTCATCTCTGAAAAGTGAAATTTTTGTAACTTGGTGTTTTTCACTACTTTTCCTCAAATCGTACTCCTCAAAATGGTGAAGTTTTATGTGGTTTGATTTGTGTAATTTACATGTAAATAATAGGTCCCCAAACTTCTTTCACTACAAACCAGATAACTACAGACTTCCTATGTGGTATTGAAAAAGTATTCAATTGTGAAACTGGTTTTCAAGACCTTGAAAAAGATTGAATCAGGCCAAAATGTCTATAAAGTATTGAAAAAGTATGGGAATTCCAAATTCAGCCATTTGTTTATTCAAATTTTGCACTTTGCTGCTGGTGACCGTTTTGCAGATGTTTTTTGCATTGTGTTCTATGAATAAAATTTTGAAAAAGTGAAGATAAGTGATGGTTTTAAAGATTTTTCATTTAGTATTGACAAGGTGTTGAAAACGTATAGAAAATGGATTTTGACGAATGTGTGCAGATCATATAACCAACATAATTAATTTGCTAGCCATTGCGGAAACTATGCTGAAGAGACAAAAACCTGCATTTCAGTTTAGTGTTTCACGTCATCAATGGGTGTGCAGTGTGCATTTTGTGCGATACCCACAAAAACATAAATACAAACAATATATTTGCCATCAAAAAGACATGCTAACGAAAAGATAGTTGTGTCATACGTGATACTTCATTTGAAAAGTTGGTTAGAGCCATCATAACTAAAGTTTGCCAGTCACTGAGCTAGATAATAGCTTTTATTAAATTGAAAATTGCTTTGAGAAGCGTATTGCTAGATTAAAATGCCATGTTCTCGTCTTGTGGGTCAATTGGTTTGTTAAAGATTCAGTATATAGACTGCTGAGGCAGAAGTGTACACAGAGTGGTATAGGGCACTTAGGGCAGTTGGTAACATCTTACGTGTTCCAACACCAAGTGCCAATGGTGAAAGAACCGTATGAACCAGTGATTACACTATGAGCCAGCAATGATACAGTTGGTCTTCAAATTCTCTTAACACTTTCGCAGCCAGTCTAAACCCCGCGGTTGGTGTGAAAACAGCCATGCCGGATCGCACATGGTTTGCACAGGCATAACTCTAGTGCCATAAGCACTAGAGAGCTGTTCAAACGCGCAAAAGACTTGGCAAGTCTTGTAGTTTGCAATGAAAAAAATTTTTGGTTGGGGGTGGTGGATTTTTTGTGAGTGACGTCATAAGCGGAGGATTTTTAGGCCACCTGGGCCAAACCGTTAGATAGTATTCGCTAAAGTTTTTATTGGAAACTGGGCTAAAGAGTGTTTTGATACTTTGGATAACCTGCTGGGGTTTAAGGTTCAAAAGTTATGATTAAAGGAAATAAAATATTTGATTAATTATTTTGTTTATTTTAGATCATAACTTTTGAACTAGAAAATCTAGAAAGTCGATCAAAGGCTCAAAAGACTCAGGTTCTAGCATAGTTTCCAATGAAAACTTAGCATAATACTATGATCTAGCAGTTGGACCCTAGGCCAGCTAACATGAGCCAAAATGGTCAAAAACCCACCTCACTTATGTTGTCACTCACAAAAAACCTGAAACCTAAAACCAAAACAGTGTTTTGTCATTGCAGACTAGAAGACTTGCCAAATCTTTTGAGAGTCTGAACAGCTCTCTAGTGCAATTGGTAAAGGAGCTATTCTGTTGGTAAGGCAACCAAAAACTGCTGTTTTAGGCTGATTTCCAAGTACGAATATATCATACCCCGGCTGTCAACACGTTGAGAGCCGGCCTACGGTATATTCGTACTTGGATTTCGGCCTAAAAAACAGCAGTTTTCGGTTGCCTTACCAACGCCCTAGCTCCTCCGCTGATTGTGCTAGAGAGCTGTTCAAGGGCGCAAACGAATCGGCCAGTCTAGTAGATTGCACTTGAAAAAAAATTTTTTGGTTGGGGGTGCAGATTTTTTGTGACTGACGTCATAAGTGAAGTAGTTTTAGGGTCATTTTGGCTCATGTTACCTGGCCTAGGGCCCAACCGCCAGGCCAAAGTGTTTCGTGAAGTTTTCATTGGAAACTAGGCTCGAGTCCGAGTCTTTTGAGCCTTTGATAGACTTTCTAGCGTTTCTGGTTCAAAACTTATGATTTAAAATAAACAAATTAATTAATTAGCTAATTAGTCAAATATTTTTACTAACTTACACCATAACTTTTGAACCCAAAACCCCAGCAGGTCATCCAAAGTATCAAAAGACTCGGATTGTAGTCTAGTTTCCAGTAAAAACTTCAGCAAAATACTACCACCTAACAGTTGGTGTCCAGGGCCAGGCAAAGTGGGCCAAGGTGGCCAAAATGTCCTCCACTTATGGCGTCACTCACAAAAAAAACGCACCCCCCAAGCAACAAATTTTTTTCGAGTGCAATCTACTAGACTGGCCGATCCGTTTGAGCCGCTGAACAGCTCTCTAGCGCAATCGGTGGAGGAGCTAAGGCGTTGGTAAGGCAACCGAAAACTGCTGTGTGTTTTTGCAAAAATCACCGAAACCAGGCGGCTCTAAAAGTGTTAAGGTTATTAGAAATCAATCTGTATGAGGTCAAGCAATGCTAAAGAATTATTGAAGTTGTAAGCTGCTGCCGCAAGATTGGTAGGCCTAATTACAAGATTTGTGAGACTACAGCTGAGCTAATGTAACAACAGAAATGTAGTCGAAGTTGAGTCAACAGAAAAGCAATTTAGCTCAGAATGTTTATAAGCAAAGCTGAAGTAAAGTTAAATGTATAATCTGAGCAAAAGGTAAGAGGTAAGATTAATATTTGGTTTGTGCATTCAATGAATTTAATGTTGGTTTTTATGCACCCCTTAATGTTACCATAACTAAAATGACCATGAAAGCTAGTACATTGTTAAGATGACTTGAGAAACATTGGTTTAAATACTGACATTTTTTAATAGTTAGTTTTCATGTTGTCAAGACAGTTGCATACTTCAATTTATTAGGCATATTTGTTTGTTTGAAATTTGATAGGGTTGTACTCAGCATTTACTAAGCAAGGTTTTGAAGATTGGTTTGTAAAGTTTGCATTTGTAGTAAGACTATTGCTAGAAATGTTGTGCCATTACATACATCTGCCATTTTAGGCAAAATTTTGTAGTTACATTTGTTCTTGAAAGTTTTCCTTCTGTGCTGTATCTCGTTTTGTAAGCAGTATTCACAGTTTGTTATTTTTAGTGAAATGTAGAAGACAACAGTGTAAGTATCTTTGAAAATGCAACAGCAACAGTGCAATTACAGACAAGTTTGCAGAAATGCGGCTTTAAGGTATTCTTAAACATGCTATCATCTTACAAGTTGCATAAAGAAGGAACTGAATTGTGTGAATTATGTGGTTTGAAGTTCGTTCAGTGTATGGAGTTCTTGTTTGTGCAGGTTAATAAGTGAAATGATAGCATTGGTTTTTTAATTATGATTTTGCATTAAGTACTCCAGGCAAAAATTCCCATGAATCCTGTCTAAGGTCAGAAAATTTTGATTCTGAAGTTTAAGTTTTTGGAGTGTAAACAAGAGTCACAATGCAAATTTTCTATGAGCTGTAGAGCAGTAGCTAGAGTCATTTAAGTTAGAGCTGAAGCAGGAGTCCAAAAAACATGACTAATCACCTGTGTAGCAGATATGTCCACCATACATCTTTCCTCAACTCCGTCACTTCTTGAGAAATAGCTTTGCAAATGTCAACATACTTAGTTTTATTTTGTGTGTTACAAATACCAACTGTTTCATTTTTGTACATGACTGTATGTGATTAGCTTGACATACTGCGTTTTATTGTCACACTTAGATTTGGTATGAATAACGCAAATGCATTTGAATAAACTTAGGTTATGAAATTTGTTGAATTAGCTTTTTACTTAAGATGTCATCAATTTTTGGACAAACACAAAGTACTGTTGATTGAAGAACATGATAAATGACCCACAAGTGTGAGAGAATTTAATAAAATTGAAAACACATTTTATATTATCATTGATTTTATTTGAATAGGAGGCGATGATGCCTGCCTAGTACCCAGTAGGTGAAATATATACTCTGATAATATTATTGCGTCTGATTCTTGGCTGTGAGAGGAGGATTCATTTTGATGACAATAAATTGAAGATGTATTAAATTTTAAATGAGACATTATTTAAACTGCCATGAATTTCTAGGTGATACGATGGAATGAGAGAATCAGGGAAATGGTTACTAACATTGGTGCATAAAGCTGGGAGACTAATAAGCATCAGCACTTCTATATCCTAAACCCTTTAAGTCCCGCATGTGCCACTTTTCTTGCAGAGCTTTGCAATCCTATAACTCGCCAGGCGATTGAGCTAGAGAGCTGTTCAAACCCTCTACAGATTCAGCAAGTCTTGTAGTCGAAATCGAAAAAAAACATTTTTTAGTTTTGGTGGGGTTTTCTGGAGGTGACATCACAATGAGGGCATGTTTCGGAAATTTTGGCTGGCCCTGGGCCCCAACCCATTGACCCATTCTTTTGACTCAAAATTTTGTTGAAAACGAGGTCAAAATCTGCGTCTATAGAGCTCTTGATTGACTTGCTAGCACATCTGTGGCCAAAATTATGGGCCAAAAACCTAGTTTTTGGCCTAATTCTTAACTTTTCAGAAAAGGCATAATTTGCCCTTTCAGGCCAAACTTTGGCCAGCCATAACGCGGCAGCAGATAGAGCTAGAGAGCTGTTCAAACCCTGCAATGACTAGTGGCGTCGTGTAGTTTAGAATAAAAAAAATTTTTTCAAAATTTGGATGGCGGTTTTGGGGCCAATGGGCTCATGATGGGGGTCTGTTTTTTTGGTTAATTATATGACGTCATCATCCGACCCCACACGCCAATATTGTGGCTCGCAGTATTTTTGGTTTCTAGGCTGAAATATGCGATTTTGGAGCCCTTGATCAAGTTTCTAGCGTTTCTGGTTTAAAATTTATGCCAAAAATATTCCAAATATGTCAGGAATTCCTACGGGCCTTCGGGGGATTTCCATGATTAATATTCTACCATTTTTTTCCATCACGCATCAACCAGAAATGCTAAAAAGTCCATCAAACCCTCTAAAACCTCGTATTATAGCCTAGAATGCATTTAAATCTTGCTCGGTTTTGCACCGCCCGATCTGCTAGATTCATGCACTCCCATGGGCCGCTGACGTCACGGATTGTTTAGATAAACCTGTTAAAACATGTCAAAACCACCTGTGGTTTTGTAAACATAGCCAGAAAGGCTGAAATTGCACGGCGAAAAGTTTTTTTTCAGCCTAAACTACAAGTCTTTCCCCATTCAGAGCGGATTTGAACAGCTCTCTAGCTTGATCCGCTGGCGAGTGATAGCCATTTAGAAAAGGGGTGTGTTCCAACCCTAATTGGGGTTTGTGGGTGCAGAAATTTTCACCAATTTTTTTTTTGGCCATGGTTTCAGTTACAGATATGCTAGAAAGTCATTCAAGGGCTCTAAAGACGTGGATTTTGGCCAAGTTTCTGAAAAGATCTTGAGCCATAGTGATGGCCCAATGGGTTGGGGAGAAGGTCTAGGTAAAGGTAACCAAAAACGCCCCACTTGTGGCGTTCCCATCCAAAAACCCCCACTGAAAATGAAAAAAAAATTTTTTTGATTTCGACTACAAGACTTGCTGAATCTGTAGAGGGTTTGAACAGCTCTCTAGCTCAATTGCCTGGCGAGTTATAGGATTGCAAAGCTCAGCAAGAAACGTGGTGTTCGCGGGACTGAAAGGGTTCCATTTTCAACCGGATCTCAAATCTAGCAACTAATAAAATGTAAAAAAATTGAGCAATCTGATGACATTGGCAGTAGGCACACACATGATAGCTTCCTTTTCTCAGATATGTATTGATGTAAATATATTATTTATATCAGTGTCTTATGCTTTGAGCCTCAGTATGGTTCATCAAGCAAATTGAAGTTGTGTGGGTAGCAGGAAAAATGTAACCCATTGGCCAAAGTTTAGTGACCCTGAATGTAAACAACTCTTTTCATTCTATAAATCTGACAATTTCAATGTGGTTTTATGAAAGCTGGTAAAACAGCTTGGACAAGATTGTCAACATTTTGCTACTCCATGATTTTTTAACAGCCAAAAGAAGTCCAAAAGTAGATTGCAGCTAAATGGCAAACAAAGTGCTTATGGAGTGTGCAATGTTTGCTTCATGCCTGGTTTTTATAAGAAGGAAAACGTGGACTTGGGTAAATTTTTTGATTGATGTAACAATTAAGTCATGTTTATACAGTTTATTGATTCTAAAGACTGAAAATACTGTGATCTTGGAATGCATGAAAGATCACAGGTATGTACGGTAGTTCCAAAAGCTCTACATCAAGTAGTTTGTATTACAAAATTTCTATGCGTTCAAATTTTTAGGATGCAGTGAAGATCATGGCAAAAGATTTAGTGCGAACCAAGAGGTATGTGAAGAAGTTTATTGTAATGAAAGCAAATATTCAAGCGGTGTCATTGAAAATTACTACACTGAAGAGCCAAGATGCGATGATGAATGCAATGAAAGGTGTTACCAAGGTGAAAAATGTTTTTGTATGTAAAGATACTTTGATGTACGCCTGGACACTTATGGAAAATTTGTTCAATAAAATAACAGGCAATGTGATGCTCAAGGGCAGCTGACTTAAATTGTATCATCTTGGGGTCTGACATGCCTGACTACTGATATTGTGTCAAATCTATAAGTATATGTATGAAAACTAATGTTTAACTTGAATTTCAAAGTGTAAGATTGACTAAAATTTAAGTCTTTGCAATGGTGCATTGCACATCAACAGTTAGTAGGTTTTGGGGTTGCATTGTTTGAAAAATCACGAAGCAGAAGTCTATTTGACTACATCAGGGTTTTTTAAGGTGTTTTAGGAACCCAATTCGGTTTTGTGCCCAAGAAAACATGCTGGCTTTGATTTGGTCATTTTTAGGTCACCATTTTGTAAGGGCTGTTGACAGTAGCCTCATCATAAATTCACCATGGGAAGTTTCAAGAATCAAAATAAAATGGAACAAAACTATTAATTGCTCTGTATAGATTTTTAGGCTAATTCGAATGTTGGTAGCTTCATGTCTCAAATGAAGCCTCTGATAGGAAAGGTTGAGAAAATTAGCAACACCCCTGACTGATGGACTCCAATCAAGTTTTATTGGTCAAGATGGTGAAACCAATTGAGTACAACCAGAGGTAGTTTGTTACTTGCCGTTCACCTCTTGATGACACAGGAGTTGATTGGAGTTTAAATATAAACCATTGTAAAAATGCCCAGTTTGTGAAAATATCATTTGGAAAGCCTTATTTTCTTTTGGTGGACAAGATAGCAACAATTCAGTTTTAGTGGTAGTTAGCTTGTGCACTGATTCTTGCATCGATATGAGTCATTTTTGGGTAGTTTTGTCTCGAAATTACATTTACTAAAATGAAGTTTAGTATTTTAGTGTGCTTTTTCAAATTTGGGGAACCTTTTCTATGCAAAGTATGTTCCTTACCATGTGCTTTTTTAGCAAAAGCTATCCTTCAGTGAGGAACTTTGTTATGAGATACAAATTATTTTTTATTCATTTGAGCGAATAATATTCGAAATGTGACTAAAATTCGGACGTGTTCAGCAGTGACATCACGTTTGATTATGACGTTTTTTACTGTTTTCAACATTAAAAAATTTTCTATTTTCTCGGTAATGTGGTTTTCTGTGTTTTTTCTACAACGCGTTAATTTTTGACTGAAGTTGTAACTGACCAACAACTTTGTTCTTCCTGATTCAGGCAATGAGAGCCATGAACAAGCAAATGAAACTTCCTCAAATACAAAAAATTATGCAAGATTTTGAAAGACAATCTGAAATGTTGGATATGAAGACTGAAATGATGGAAGACGCTATAGATGATGCGATGGAGGGAGAAGATGACGAAGAAGAAAGGTAAAGAGATTTTGTTTGATTGACGTATAATCCTATCTTGTAATTGTGTTGCGGACATTGATGAAACAACTGGTTTTATGTTCAGTCTCAAGTGCAATGCTTTGGCATAACTCTTAGTTTTATCTTAAGAATTATTTGTTACGTGCACCATATTTTGAAGCTTGTATTGTTGTACTTGCTTTATAGTCAAGTTGGAATTTGTATAAAGTAATCTGTTTCGCACGTTTGTTGTTTCTGTTATTAATGATTGCTATATTTCTGTCACAAAGTTGTGATAAAAATAATTGAATCGCTATGTTCAAAACATATCTGCCATTGTTTGTTTTACGCCCAAATGCTCGTTTAAAAGATTCGTTTGAACTGAAGTACTGTAAATTACAGCTCAGCTTCGGTAACGTACAGTGTTGACGCCATTTTTAATAAGTTTGTGTTTATCAATGATATTGACAATTTTTAATGAAACACGCTGTATTTCCTGTTTTAACTCTAGCAACGAAAGAGTAAAAATAGTTTGTTGTGATCAGCAATATATTTAACTAGACGACTTCTGGTAATTTCGTTTAGTAAACGTCTGGTGAAAGTTTCAGCGTTTTATCTGGGTTTTGTTCAGCCATAACCGAATCTTTTTTGAAATGACCGAAAAAAATTGGCTTAGTTCGGTCATAATGTCCGACAAGGTAGGCTAGTGAATACTGTTTCGGCGAGTTTTAATAATATTACGGGACAAATGACCGAAATGTCTCAGCGAGAACAATAATCAGCTAGTATCAATGATGGCCTTTCATAAAGTCTCATTGCCATGCAGTCAAAAATGTATAACGTGCGAACTTCCAATTATGACCCAAATTTCTCAAGCACCTCGCCAAAAGGCGATGTTACTAAAATGAGGAAAAGGCTTCCTATGGAAACAAGAAGAGCTGTCGCAAGCCTTAAATTTTTGAATATTTTGACTTTTTTGACGCCGTGCGACGTCACGGCGATGTTTATGAAGTGTGATTTTACCAAAACGTCCCAATCTATCCACCATAGAAGTACATTACGTAGGTAGGGTGACATGAACTGTGAGCAGCAGCTTCTCGACGCAAATGCTAGACTTTGTGGTTGACCATTCATATAGTAAGTACGTAAAAGGTTGACTCTAAGTCTACTGCGCTTTCTATGCTTGAATCTTGTTTACTGTTGAAAAGGCATAGTGCCACACTATAGAGGTGGACATTCTCTTTGTTTGTGAAGACTCATTCGCTTTATCACAATCTTTTATTGCATCCACAAACTTGACGATTCTTAATTTCTTGAAATCGTCCGTTTACGATATCTTATTCGCAGCGTAAAAACGTAACGCCGATCAACTCACGTGCACATTTGATCCAGCCGGAATATAAGACGAGTGCCATTTTACACGAGGGTTGGGGGTCAACACTCACTGACATTTAGAAGAAGCGCACTCCGCACACTTGTAAGCTTTGCGGCCACATGCTACGCAAATAAAAATAACTCGTGCAATATTTTTGCCAGTCAAAAAAGTGGTTCAGGATATTCGAAAAAGCGACTTTTCATACTTGGCTTTACTCGCACTTAACTTTGCAAACTCTGGTCTGTCATGAACTCGCCTGCTTCGTGCCCGTTGCTTCGTTAGTGCTTGTTTGTGTTACCCAGTGTTATGTTAATGTATCGTGTATTTCACTGAGTTGCATAGTAACCAGTGATGTACTTGTGTATGCAGTGAGGCGATCGTCAGGCAAGTCTTCGATGAACTCGGCTTGCAACTAAACGATGAACTTGGTGGTTTGCCGGTGGAATCGGGCCAGTTGGCTGGACCTTCAAAGGCCAAAGCTGGGCCGACTGCCGTGGCTGCAGAAGGCGGCGTGGCAGATAGTGCAGATGCAGATCTTGAAGCGCGACTGAACAATCTCAGAAGAGACTAATTTATGTTTCTCTCTTCTGACCTACTAGTTTGCCTGCTGTCATCCACTTCTTCGGAATGGCTGGTGAAAACTTGGTCTGACCATTTTCAAAGTCTCTTCAGCGTTTTTTACAAACCCCGTTTACATACATATACTTGCTGAAGATCGCCCAACTACACATTGCGTCGGTAAAGGCTCACTACAGACGCTTTGTTTGAAGAAAAACTCAAAAAGCACTTGTACCAGGTTTCACGCGCGAACGGGCACAGGTTGCGTTTCTGTCGTATAACTGGTGACCGGTGTTGCGACGATTCACCTTAGTCTGTTTGATGGCCGAGGAATATAGTGAAAAAGTTGTGTAAGGCCTGCTCCAGGCAGCAGTTCGCATGCTGCTTCGATAACTCTTCACTTATTTTTTAATTAGAAAAGATTCGTTGTTGGCGTTGCGTTTCATCAACGTGGCGCCTGCACAGAAATCGGAAAGATTTTTATTTGTAAAGGTTCAGTGAGTACTGTTGTGTGTTTGACGCAATTAAAGCTTTTCGTTTCTTTTATTTACCCACTGCTCTCACGGCTTGAGCAGAAGCCTTTCTCTCCTAGTCGTTTCGCAACCTGCGCAAAGATGTTATAGTGTGATGTTGCTGTTCGTTTATTAGTGGCTGTAGTGTGATTCGAGCATCGTGTACACTTCAGCACAAAGGTTTTACATCCGCTTTGTTTCGCAAATGAAAGGTTGTTAACCATATTTGACTTGCCTAGGTAAGTGAAGAAGATTAATGGATTTTCAACTTTTTGTTATGACTGCCTTCGCTTGCGCCACACTTTGGTGGATGATGTACTCATTGTATGTTTCCTTTTGACCCTTTTATGTTCAGTTGTAGATCTGTTTCCTCCGACGGTACTTGATAAGCAGTACAAATGTGCGTTGTGATACGCAGCTGGATGAAATTCCAATAGTATTCCACATTGTCGATCAGTGGTAAAACTAACTCGTATACGAAATCATGTCTGTAATAATAAATTGTGTACAAACTACAAGCTCTAAGTTTGCTGCAAGCTTTCGAGTGATCGCCGACTGGGCTTTGCATTCGTGACTTTGCGATGATTTAGATTTGCACATATCTGTTTTCCTAGTCTCCACGAAGGTGAAGAAGTTTAAATTGTGCATTTTTTGTGTGTACAAATAAATTTTAATCTTGGTCGTGTTTTAGTTTGCGGCAGAAAATGGCATTATTTTAGATCTTCAACAGACTTGCTATAACTTGGAGTCAAAAGAGTTCATTTGCATAAGATTCAAGACCGTGCATGCGGAGAGTCACGTGAAATCGATTTCCTGTTACAAAGCTTATTGGTTAAATTTCGCAATAAACTATTATCACAAAAATTTATAAAAACATAACTGTTGCTGTCGCGTTCCAATTCAGAATATAAATGACTTCTAATTGTACCAGTCTGTTCATGATTACAGGCGTTACACTTCGGCAACTGTACGGACAGTTGATGAAGTAGTGTCAAAATGGTTTTTGGGAGGAACTCTTAAAAGATTTACGCTTCTGCATTGATGAGATGATTTTGGCAATTCAGGAACGATTGCCCGGTTTCCCTGATTGCGGGTCTGAAAGGCTATACCTTGCAAATGGTATATTGGTAACACTCTTTGCTAACTGATTCTGGGTTACGTAAGGGCCGTTGCAACTTTTCCAACTATAAACTCCCACTATGGTCTAAAATCGAGTCCCTTCCGCCTTGCCAGTTCCTGCGTGCCTGAAGTGGTAACTTACTCATTCCAGCAACCTGTTTTTTTCGCTGAGGCATTTCGTCATTTGTCACACAATATTATTAAAACTCGCCGTAATAGTATTAACTAGCCTACCTTTTCAGACATCGTGACCGAATTGACTTAATTTTTTTCAGTCATTTAAAAAAGATACTGTCTACGACCAAAAGAACAGCCAGCAACTATAACTAAGCGGTTATTGAGGACGAAAATCATGAGATGTTAATAAGTAACGTGTTGCTTACGCCTTGTTCCTATGATGTTAACCATTCGTGTTCACACGTACGTCACGGTAACTAAAATTCACAATCTGCATTACATTAAATAAGTTTGGTTGTCCACACAACTTCGTACTGTCAAATCCAACCAGGATATACCACCCACTTTTAAGGTCGCCATTGAACTGATGTTTAATTAATATTATATGTACAACCTTACTACACATACATACAGATTCGTGGCACCATCCGCCAAAAAATTCATGAATCTGTCGCTTAGCGGTTTTAAGGACACAGCAGCCATAGGCGTAACTAACCTGAAGTTTATAAAGGGGAAAAACAATCTGTATGATTTCAATCATCAATGTGATTTCTTTTAACATGCAAGATCTTTCCCAGACAACTAAAATTTTATATAGGTAAAATATTGTTTGACATCGTTTACCCAACATGAACATATTTGCCCAACATTTTTACCTCATTATTAATCCTGACAATTAGCATAATTTCCAAAGTTTAAACAACCTCAATCACATTTTTTATTCTCTTAAAACATTTATTTAGAGCTTTGTAATTTTTACATAACCAATTTCATTTCTAAACAAGGCTTGCCAAATACTCTAAAAAGCGTTTAACCCTCCATCCACACCACAATGAAGTTTTCATTAAAATTATTCATTTATTCAAAAGAAATTTTTGCACTCCGCAAAAAGATTTTCAAAATTACAACGGATCTATGAATTTGTCAAAGTGTGGCATATTGCAAAAATAAATTTGATTGCCCACGAAGTTACGTTTAACTGTTTTAGGCCTGTATGGTGGGCAAACAGACAAGGTATGTTTTTAGGTAAAGCAAGAAGTTCAGAATTCCATAAAAAGGAAAACATAAAATGCCAAATAAAAAAGAGTGGTTACACACAGACAGTGGCGTAGCGTGGCTAAGTGCCGCCCTTTCAACCCCTCAAATTTGCTTACAAAAATTTAAAATGAAAGAAGATCATGTTGGTCCTTTAAAACATCTTGGACATCAGCATCAAGCACTCACAGTCTGGAATAGGTCTCGTTTTTCATTCTCAATAATGGGTCTTGCTTTTGCTGCTTGTTGGCCACCTTTCTCATTATTTACTCTTCCTATTTTTTTCCTCCATTGCATATGCATCTATGAACCCAGAATATTTCGTTAAATTTTCTTACGTATTGGTTTTCAGTCTGAGGTAAGCCGCACCACTTACCATTAATTGTTTATCATTTTAGTATTAGGGCATCAAAAAGACACAAAAAATGTGTTTTTGCGGTGCCCAATTAGAAGTGATGGCGGATACCTGCTTTACAGATGTAAACGTTTAGGCCTACTATATGGATGTCTGTATATCATGTAAAAAGTATATACTGCGTATAGTAGGCCGTATTGATGAAGTTAATCGTCTATCTAAACCCAGTCATGCACGGAATGATTCACTGTGAACTTCACGTAAGTAGCCGTTTAATTTCGCTTAGAATTTATGAAAGGCTTCAAACGTTAACTCTGTCGCCACTGGCCCGGGGCCTCATAAGATGCGAACCCATTTAGATAAAATTTGTCAAATAGGCTTACTTAAAAAACAGGCTCTATTTGAGAAGTGTTAGTTTGCAGCCTCCATCTTGACTTACAAACCTATGGTCTAATCGTTGGGTTGAGCTTCTCCCTATGGCGCGTGCGTATGTTATTCCTTACCGTCGTAAGGAACCAATAAACCTCCATTTCAAAAGTGTATTACCAAACTCTAGCAAATGGGACATCCGTCTTTTTATTGCTCAGCAGTAATTACAACGCTACTACGTTCAATGGTAATCGCACTGAACAGCTTAAATCGGTACAGCAATTGCTAAGTTGTACAACTGTTTAGGAAAAAGTCTCTTCTTATAAAAGCTGTCGTCACAAACAGGGCCACAACTAAGGGGAGCAACCAAACAATTGCCCCTCTCTAAAAATTTTTAAAAACATGTGTAGTCGTCAGGTACAACATCACGTTACGATCATTTCGCCCCCCGAAAACATGAGCTGGTTGCCGCCCAGATCACAATCACAACTAAACATACGGTTCGCCTTTGCGTCAGGTTTTCCGACTGTGGTTCGCTCTAATTTACCAAATTGAGAACAACACTTTTTCTAGGCTTTTCTTGTTGAAATTACTTTTTCTATGACTGCAAATGTTACGTGTACCCAGGGACGGATTTAACTGATGCGAGGCCCTAGGCTAATCCACTTGTGAAACCCCCTCTCTCATTGTTGCGAGGAAAAAAGTGGAAAGCAAAAATCGGATCAATTTGCGAAAATCGGAAAATTACGCTCTGAAAGTACGGTCAGTAAAAAATTCTAAATGATGACTGGAGTGCCCACGATCACTGCGTTTGTTGCTGCCTTCGACGCAAAAGCGTTCAATTGCACGGAATTGTTGAAATCCTAATTGGCTGGCGAGAACAGGATTATTAACTGCCACAGGCAAACCAACCGAAATCGCCATAATTGAAATATTTGATAAAACACATGGCCTGCGTGTTTTATAAGAATCACATCTGTGTTTTCTTATCTGTGTTAAAAAAAAACAACAAACACACTGCACCTATACAGTATGTGTGGCGGCATAAAGACAACGCGAGGACCACGTTGCAACTCGCTTACCACAGCTGTAAAAATTTCACACACACGAGCAAATTCGTCACGTAAAACGCACCCTAATGGTTGTAAGTGTTAGGTTTACGATTCGCATGTTTCTTACTTTTTAGACTGGTAAGAATCGAACGCAACTAAACTGTCGCTTGAAAAGATGTGAAGTTTAAAAACTACAACCGTCGCCAGATGTCTTGAATAGGGGTTTAAATTTGCGCAAGGGAATTTGACGTTGTGAAAATGTGAATTCTTTTTACTGATTTATAGTGTTTCACAGGGCCGCAACCAGCTACGAGCAAACCGGGCAATTGCCCCCCAAAAGTTTTGCAAACACGATGGCGTTCACGTACTCCACACGAAAAGTTACTTCTCGAGACTGCGTTATCTCTACGTCAGGGGTTCTCAACTTTTTTCCCCCGCTTACCCCTTGCCAGCTTCCTAACATAAAATTTACCTCCTGTTTTTTGTTTACTCACTAGCGCTGTAGAAAAAAGCAAAGTATTGTAACTTCAGCGTCATTAAATTTACCCCCTGGATAGGTAAAAGTTACCCCCGGTTGAGAATCCCTGCTCTGCGTGAACTTCTTCTCAAGACAACTTTTTCGTATGCGTTTGTGCGGCGTGATATAGGATAAAAAAATTAACCAACCAATGTACCATGCTTCCGAAAACTCCCAACACAGAACCGGAGACAAGCTTTGACCCGCTTCTTGTGAAATGAAACCATCCCTTTCAAAAAGTGACGCTGTGGTTCTAAATGTGACCTCACAGAGCAGGAATCCATAGAACAATGCTTCTCAACCGGGTGAATGCTTCACCCCAGGGTGAATGAAAGTTTTGCAAGCTTGAATGAAATAAGAGGGTTGAATGAACGGTGAATGAAATTTCTATTTCTAATCTTTTGTATCCTCCAATAACATTCATTTGTCTTGTTTTTTTAACCAAGACATATCAGCAATCGTGAATAAAATGGCTTATTTCAAGGTTTCTGACTTCGCGTCTTCAGCAGTCAGCAACTTATCACTTCAGAAAAACCGTACCGTAGTGCATTTAACTGCGTCTGTTATGTAATATGGGGATACATTTTACCGAAAGACGCCATGTTTTATTTAATCGAGTAATGGAATCTCCGCTGCGTTCCCTGCATGAGCGTCCTGTAGGCTACTCCTGTGCTTAAGGTCTCATACTAGAATCGCAGTACTTTCGAAAGTTTAAGGCACCTGAACACTCAGAGTAGCTTTATCAGTCGAAGTGCAGCCTAACCCAACGAAGTGCAGGAGTAGCCTATTTGTGATATTTGTTTGTTACCAGTTTGGTGTTGCTTCCAACATCTAATATACGTTTATATCTGAGGTAAGATTTGTTTGTCAGGTACCTGCAGATTGTCTACGAAATACGTGCAAAAGCATTATGTTTTGATGAAAGTAAATGCAAATCTGTAAATGAAATGGATCAGGACACGCCAGCTTCATCAGTTTCGCAATTTTACGAACCTGGTTTTAAAAAGGAACTTTAGCGTTGAGAATAAGTTCGCTTCAAAAATTAAAAGGCGGAAGTGGGATGATGATTATATGCAGCATGGATTTTTCATCCCAGAAGTAAAAAATGGAGCCATAAGCCGTCTGCTCCGTGCAAGTTTTGCTATTTTAAATATAGCAACCAGTTTTTCGCTCATTCAAAACTACGGAGTCATTTACAAAAGAAACACTACATCAGAACAAGTCTTCGCAATTTTTCAAGCAACAGCACGAACACTTATGCAAACACTAAAATTCCCTACAGTGAACAGTCGTAAATGAATCTGCTAGTGAAAAGCCTCTTCTCCTTTCCTCTTTTCAAATAGCACATGTGCTGATGAAACGAAAAAAACATTTTGCGAAGCTGAGTCTGTACTCAAACCATATTTGAATGTCGCAGCCAATTTGCTGCATAGAGAAAGCATGTTGTAGATAAAGTAAAGCAAATACCATGGTTTAACCATGAACACTCGATGTACTATGAGTATTGCCCCACCAGCCATACAATCACAATAGGATGAATGGGGATGCAGCAATAGATGGCAGGGGTGAACGAAACCGAAAAAAAGGTTGAGAAGCACTGCCATAGGCTACCAATCGAGGCTACTGCTTCACAGTTTTGCCATTTTACCTGATTTGCTGCTAAATCGAGCAGGATTTTCTCACTGTTAGCTGTAAAATTTTCAATCTAGCAGTTAGCTGATTTTTTGCAGGCACATCCAGCAGCTACCTTTAATCATGTGCAAGTTTTTGGTCTGTATGAATATTGTTCTCTGTGTTATTTGCATAAAGTGTCACCTATTCTTCTTTGTTTTTTTTATATTAACTGATGTCTAAGATTGATTGATTTATTGGTTTTACATCTGAAAACTTCAAACAAACTACTGCTAAAATGTTAACAAAAAGCTTTCAAGCTTTTAGTGTAACAGTATGATAGATTAGTAATAATCGTGAAGGAGCTTACGCTCTTCTGAATTTATCATCATTTCCCCTCTTTTAATTGGTAATCAGGGGCGGCGCAACCGAGGAGCCGTAGGGGACTAGGCCCCCACTGTTACATTTCTAATCAAATATGTCATTATTGGGTTCATTGTTAAAGCAAATAGCTCAATGAAAAATTCCATAGTTTTTTTGATGTGCACTTGTGCCCCCACTTTGAAAAAGGTTCACCAGTGTTGGTAAGCTGATCATAGCAAAAAGGTCGCATTACAGTTGACTGCACATCGATGGCGGCATAATCATTGCCAAAAGTAACTTCTGCCACCCCCGAAATTTTTCGCTGGTTACGACCCTGGTGTTTCATATTTAAATTTGGAAGGGCTGAGCTCACCAGTGCCCACCATGGCGACTGGACTAGTTCCAATTTCACTTATGCTTTCATTATTGAAATACGTATTAAGAAATAAAAAGCTACAATCATCGAATCAAGTAAGGCTGGACATAACACAGTAAACAGTTAAAAAGGTTTTGTCCTGCCTTCATAACAAAATTATCTAAGAATTTATTACAATTTGTTTGCCTAAGTTTGTCGCTTTTAGTGTACCAAATGCTTAGTGTGGACAATCTCTCCTGGAACATTGCGACCCTTTAGAATCTTGAAAACGACCATTCGCCTGAGCAGTTAGTGACCATAGTTGGTTAGTGACCACAGTTAGTGACCATGCGTAGTTGGATAAACTAAGAACCACTAATCTAGGGCATCGGAACCAAACGCGCTTTCGTCATTTTTTTGCTGTTTCCTGTCTCGTTGGAGAAGAATTCTGGGGTTGCTAGTTGGCAAAGTGGCTTTTGCTTGCTATTCAAGCTCATCAAGATCTTCTCTGATTCGCTTAGCATGGGAGCAGTACAAACCTGCCCAAGTACTCAATAGCAATCTGATTCTGAATGACTTTACTGAAGAAAGTTCAATTGGAAAAAAACACATCAAAAAATACCAATCGAGCTTTACGCGATACATACGCTGACAAACCTACTGTATTGCTCAGTCGCCTAAGAAACAACCATGCTTTTATTGTTGGATACTGCTGCTAGCCCTACACATAGCTCTTATCTGTAGTACAACCTTGCTTTGATCAGGTGCGGTGACGTAACTAGAGATTTGAGCCAGGGGCAAACTTAGCTGAAGGAAGCCCACTGGCTAGCACTCAGAAAATAGTTGAGAAACAATAGCAAATCCGGTATTGAACGGCTATACAAATACCCAAAATCACCAGAAAACACTCCGAAAAACGCAAAAAACAACAATCTACTGAAATCAAAAGTTGGCATGCGGCTTGACCAACCGACATATTGAGATTCATGGAAACTCATTGGAAGACTCTGGCGTTCTCACCACGAAAGTTGAATAAAACTAAATTTCGTGGCATAAATTTTTGACGATGTTTAATATAAATGATCATATACCGGCCATTGACTCTACGCGTACCACAGTTTTTTGGAGGCCCCCTTGGATCTTGAGGCCCTAGGCTTAAGCCTATATAGCCTACAAGCATAGGTGTAGGAGCAAGCAAATTTTGGGGGTGCAAAATATTTTTGCCCAAATTTTCCCAACCTGACCAAAAAGTTGTTGTGCAACTTTTGCCGACCGTTTTTGTGGTGTGACCTCCAAAAAACGGTCTTCACTTGTTTTTCTGCAAACCTTGGGCGCCAATTTTTCAAAGTCAAACAAACGTTGGGCGCCATTTTTGCCCAGATTTTCAGGGATTTTACCTAGTTGTTCGGATTTTCAGGGATTTTGCCCAACTTTGCAGGGATTTTTCCCGGATTTTCAACAAATCAAAACGTTTGGGGGTGCTCTTTGGCCCCCTGCACCCCCGCCTCCTACACCACTGCCTATAGGTAAATCTGGCCCTGCGAAACCCACATTGCTTATCGGCTGGCACCGATTCACTCTATTTGCAGTTAAAGCCTAGAATCCGAGTTTTTAATTACCTGCGCAAACACACCAGCTGCACATTCCCGTTTCAAGGACACCATTTACTTATGCCTGTACGTAATACAGAAAAACATTGGTATCAGAGTGATGTAAATCATGGGCGTCCGCAGAAATTTTTCCAGGGGGACAAAGTTGACATTTTACTTACCGTTTTCACGTTGTTGACAACACAATGCCAAAATGGACTTTCACAAAACGCTTCAAACTTGCTGGAGAACAAGCAAAATGCCCCATGTTACGCTAACAGCAACAAAAACTGTGCTTCGTTTGCAGCAATAGCCGGGTACATCACGATAACATCATAATTTACACAATAGGCCAGAGGTGGCCAAACTACGGCTCTTCGAACTTTTGCGCGCGGCTCTTTGAGCTTTCCGAAAATTTAAGTATTTGTTTTTTATTTCTATTGCAAAGTGTAGAAATATTGTAAAATGGTACTGTCGTAGCTAACGTGTCGTACAGTATTATTTTTGCAAGTCGTTCCAAAAAGGAATTATGATCTGACAGAAGCGTAGATTACAAATAAATTCGTGTTTTTAGATTTTTATGTTGCGGCTTATTGTAACTTGGGTTTTACGATATGCGGCCAATACGTAGAGCAGGTTTGGCCACCACTGCAAGAGACTATCTGCATTGTTAGGGAACTTATTGTCAAAGGAACATTGCCATGGGACTTAACAAAACTACAAATCATGACTTTACAGTATTTTACTTAGCAACTAATGTCAGCGTCACGAAGAAACAAGAGCTGCAAACGTCTGGGATTCTTGTCCTTAGCGATCAACCACCCTTACCATAAAAAGTTGCTCGTCCTTGTTGATTTTTTCGCGATGAATGTTCATCATTTTTAACCGGACAAGCGTTCACCCGACATTGCTGATCGAAGCCACGTTTTCCCAATTCGCCAAGTACTAAGCCTAACGATCTCTCTCAGCGGTGAAAGAACAAGAAAGTTAGACACCCTCACCAAAACTGTTTCAAGCAATGAGAAGTACACCTCTATGTTGACACAACTATCGGACAACTTTCCAAGGTTAGAACGCCACGCAGGCGTAAAAATAGTGTAGACGCGTTATGAAAACACGTTACAGCAAACATTGCTTTGCACTCAGTATAACGGCGCACAGCGACTTATGTCCCCAGCTTTGTTTAATGGCTTCATCCGTTTGTGACGGTTTGCGCAATCCCGCGCCGGGTTTACCTGCTTCCGTACCCTGGTATATCGTCCCTCGTGGTTGCCATGTAGGTCGGCAACGGCCTTTGACGGTTTGCGTAATCTCGCGCCAAAATGAACTGTTTTTGCATTTCGCCTCGCATAACTTACAGCAAAAACCACAGCCCAGTCTAATTTCGAATTAGTAACTTTTCGTCTCGCGTGTATAAACCAAATTCTGCTGACTCGAGAGTATTTCTGATCACCGAAAAGACCAAAGATCTGAGCAGAACCGTCGCCAGGAAGTCGTCAATAGGGGGTTTACATTTGCGCGGGGGGGTTCCAATCGGGCCCCGCACTTACTAAGGCCGGCCCTGTAAGAATGACTTCATATGACTTTGTAACTGCTGATAAATTCGGAAAAAATGGGTGGCCCGAGTTTTGGTCCCTTTTCTTGGAATTTTGTTCTTTTTTGGTTATTTTCTGGAGTAGGTTTGGCCCTTTGGCAAAAAGTAGATCTGGCAACCCTGCGGCAAAACACCTACTACCGTAAATTGAAGTGAACTTTTGTAGAATTAAGATTTGTTGTCATGTTATTGTTGCACCATAAAAACCAACAGTAGAACAATCCGCTCGAATGTTTCGCAACCTCCCTCTGCAGGTACAGGGAACTGCATGCTCATCTTTGCATGACACCAGAGAACAGTGAATCTCGCACTTGTGCAATGTGAATGTCATACGGGCAAATAAACTGTCATTGCAAGAATTAAACCAATTAATCGAAATTAAACTGTTGGCTCCAGGTTTTCTAGATGTTTTTGGTTCTTAGTCCCATTTTCAGATTGGAAGCAAATGCTCGTTTTGCCGCCCCTGCGGACACGCATGTAAAGGTGCGGGGACTGGGGCAATTTTCCCCAAATAAGTATGTGAAAATCCCTGATTTCAAGGCAAGCACAGGGGCAGTTTAGCATCCTGGATTTGATAAATGCTTTTGAGTATTGATTTTCTCACTCCATAACCACGTTTCCAAGTTTTTAAGTTAGTGATTTTAAGCACAAAAACTGAAAAGAGTTAAAACTACTGTTGAAAACTAAATTGTCATCAACAATTTGCCGCCCCCCCAGAAGGTCCCACACATTTGAAAAATATTGACACACAGCACAATGCTCTGAAGTGCTAAGGGCCTTCAGAAGAACTGTACTGGAATAGAACTGCAGTGAACAATACAATGTTAAGACCACCTGGAAAAAAGCAAAACAACTTTGTAAGAAACAGGATGCTTCTTTATTTGCACAAGATCTTGCATGTGACAAGCCAAACCTTTTGGAACAATTCTCAAAACTTCGAAGCAGTTTGGACATGACAAATTGTCAAACCAGGTTGTTACATGAACATTGTCCAATGTAAAATAATACAACTTGTCAGTACACTTATTTTTTCGGTATGTTGATCGTGGGTCCTGCAGAAGAATGTCTTCAATTGCTTTGACTAAATCATCTGGACCAATCTGATTTAAAGTCCAATTTTTAGCAATGTCGTCATCCTCGACATCGCAACAATTCATTTTAAAATGCTGAATATTCTGCAAAGCTCGATCAGTAAAGCTTACCCGAAAATCAACATAATTTGATTTCACCCACTCAGGTACTTTTATTAGATGGTTTTCTGATGTTGATGCGTGAAGAGCTCTAGCCAAGTCCTCATTTCCAAAGTTTTCATTCAATGTTTCAGTTTTTGGCACAGTGTTCTGTGCTGCCTGAACTTCAGCACAGTTCATTCCTGCTGACGTCAAACATATACCAGCATGTGCAGAATCAACATCATCACATGAGATACTGTTTTTCCTATCTTCTCTAGTTTGAGGACTATCATAGTCAGGAATATATGGTTTCAAATCTAGCACTGGCGTGCCGTCTACTATGTCCAGACCAGAAAAATGTAAAGTATCATCAACAACTTCATCTAGTTTGGCTAAAGTCATACCAATAGCATTAGGTCTGTGAGGGCTCCTTGAAGCAAAAACACCAGTTTTCAATCCATTTAAGCGAGGTGGTTTCACTTTTGCCTTAGTTCCTTTGTTTTGATTTAAATGAAAATAAAACAAAATCCATACATAAGAAAATTGTTGAAGATCAATTAAACTGTGCTCTGGATTGTTGAAAACTGCTTTTGATATTGTTAATCTGCCTTTTGAGCTGCAGGAAACAGTTGCTTGTCTGGGAGTCCCATTTTTGTAAGTGAAACAAGTGTTTATGTGTCCAATAGGTTGCATTGATATCTCTCCACTTGCTTGTTCTGCAGAACCAGTTCCAGCATTCTTGCATGACATTTCACTAAAACGTAATTATACTGGAAAATACAAATCTGAATGCTGTAAAAATAACCAACCCTAGACTCTACAAACTCATCTAGGAAAACAAGCTAAATAGGCATGTGAAAAAATCAACATAATGGTTTGTCAGCAACAAATTTCTATCAACAAGAAATTGAAACTAGTGTCATCAATTTTCTCAAAGTTAGGCAGGTATTCTTCACTAGACCCATTTTTCTGTATAATGTAGTGTGTAAATTTATTTGCCCACAACAGGATAGGTATGTACCTTTTCAGGGGATAATTTGCAGAGTTTATTAATGTTCACTGTCTACGGAAAATAATCTTACAACAGCCAAGAATCAAGACACCATTATAATAATCTTACCAGAGTATATATTTTGCCTAGTGGATAGTCATCACCACGTGTTATTCAAAGTTCTGCCTGACCAACACTTGCCATTTACACTTTATGGTTACGAACATTTGCTTGGGTGGCTTACGTTCAAAATTACATAGCAAATTAGGCACCAACATTTCTATTTCTCCTGACTCCTCTCATTAATGACTACTTTACTGGTAAAATGTTTTTTAGCCTCAATGTTATTTTACTGTTAAAATGGAATGTCAATTTTGTTTACATTTGTATGACCTCGTAACCTTTCTTTCAGTGTTAATTGCGTGCTAACACCTACTCTGTAATGTGCCATGACTAACCATTTTTGTGATCTTGTGGCATTCAATTGTGCTTGTGATATGGATGTCTGCAGAAAATACACAATAACGTTAATATTATTATAAAGCTAAGCAGTCCATGAAGTTTAACTACTTTTTGCATTAATCAGGGTTCCCACACATTCAAAAAATCATTTTCCATACTTTTTCAATACCTTTTCAATACTAAATTAAAAAAGTTCAATAACATTACTTCTCTTCATTTTTTGAAATTCTTAATCATGTAACTCAAATTTGCACATTCCATAAATAACGAAGTGTTTAGCCTTCAGAAAAATTCTGCTCAGATACTTGTAATTTCTTTTCCATTTAGGATTTCCATACTTTTTCAATACTAAATGCATATTTTGGCAAATTTCAATACTTTTTCAAGGTCTTGAAAACCGATTTTGAAATTCAGTACTTATTACTTTCAATACTGCGTGGGAAACCTGATTTAATGAAAAATGAAAATTCAGACATTGAATTCACTTAACCTTTGTGTTAATGTTATTTGCAAGACTGTGATTATGGCCCTCTTTGCAAGGTTAGGTTATTAGTCTACCATCTGAGGATCAGGGTTGCCAACCTGTCTTCACCAAAAATAACCACATCTTGTCCCAAAAAAGCCAGATAGTAGTCTTAAGAAATATACACATAAAACATTAAAACTGGACAGAAACATTGCTTTAAGGCAATTTCATTGTTTAGAAGCATATTCTTTCCCTGTAATTAGCCTACTGTCATACATTTGTTTCTTACTAAAGTAAATGCATCGAATATTTTTAAGGCTAGAGTAAAATCTTTGCAATATTCTTTAAACCCTGCATGGTCATAGACCCTCATCAAAAGAGATTTGTAATGAATATGTAGCTCAGACAATGTTTTGCCAGAGCCAAGCCTTTTTTGACTGAAAAAAAAGTCAAACTGATTTTCAAAGCCAGAATTTCAAAACGTGGCTTCGAAAAAGCCAAATTGGCCAACCTGCTAAGGATCACCTTCAATGGCTTCCCCCCTTGGTATGATACAACAGCACTTTGTTCCATATGCTACTTCAGACACTGGCTGCATTGTTTGCAGAGCTTAGCATGCTTTTTGGGAAATTTGTTTCACGACACTGACATCGCACTCAAATTTTAAACCACATAAAGGAAGTGAATAACACTGAATACGGATACGCCTGTCAGTTTGTCATTCAAACGGCGTGGGTCTCGTGGTGTAGCGGTTAGACGTTACGGCTGCTATGCTATTGCTAATGGTTTTAGGTTCGACTCTCACCTTGACGACTTTACTTTTTTAAAACTTTTTTTCAGGATTACGTGTTACTTTTACGGGTTACTGTAGTTAGATTAGGGATAGCTTAGTGTTAGGTTACAGTTAGCCTTAGCTTAGGCTTAGGTTAGGATTAGGTTAGGGCTACGGTCATAGGATTAACAACTTAAACAAGGTTAGGTTCAGGGTTTATCTTTTACGTTTACTTCGTTTCTACCAAGCCTACTGCACTCTCGTCGTGCGTTACTGTTACGTCACAAGTAGTGCATGAATAAGTTTTCAAATTTCAAGATCCACAGGCGTATCTATAGCCATTGCCTAAATTAAAACATGAGGTATGGTCAAAAAATCACCTACACCCCACAGGGCCCACAACACTAATTGGAGGGCCGGGAGGGCTGTGTTTCTAAATGAAAAACGTGAATTTTCGACAGGCTGTACAGCAGAGATGATCACTATCCGGTTTGCCGGTTGGATATCCGGCAGGATAGTGAGTTTGCAACAGGATAAGGATTTCCAAAAACTGCTTTCAAATGGAAACCGGATACGGAACCGGATATCCGAAACGATTTTATCGATATTTCGAGGATTCGGACTTTAGGAAAAAATTACATATTGCACAATCATTCATTTATCATCTTCAGAAGCATCTTTTCAGCCTTCTGTGCCATGACTCCGAGTCTGTCTGTGTAATCTCTCTGCCGTAGTGTAATCCCATTCCTCCTCTTAATCTGCTAATTAGACGGGATAAGTTTGTGAGTATGAGTCTGATGCTGGTGTGGCAAGATAGGGCTCCTTCAGTATACATTGAGAACGTTGTTTGCTGCGTACCTGGACTAACGCTAACCAGGGTTGCCAGATT
>Ga0210059_1003270_pt1 | contig 25842 bp, 17 predicted proteins | sample Ectturendosymbi2_FD_188042 | JGI IMG/M metagenome (GOLD analysis project Ga0210059, IMG submission 188042) | Ecteinascidia turbinata endosymbiont from Florida, USA - Sample 2 (SPAdes) (version 2) | ecosystem: Host-associated > Tunicates > Ascidians > Unclassified | place: Key West, Florida... | reverse complement strand
GCTTACCTGAAAATAAATTCCCTGCGTTTAAAATCTGCAGATAGCCTAATGCGTAGATTGTCGTAATGCTAATATACCTGACTATTGCTGCCAACGAAGCGTATTTTAGTGATTTGTTACCGTAACATGGGGCATTTCCTTTGTAGTGTAGAAAGGATAAAGCGTTTTGTGAACGTCCATTTGCATTGCATCGTCAGCAATGTTCCCTCTAAGGGGCGCAAATACTCAGGACCACCAGAACTGTTGCGCAGTGAAATCTCATTCTCGCGCACTTGCAACATTGCAAAGCAATGGAAAAGCATGCAAACAAGAAGCTATTTGAATGAAATGTGTATTTTGTTCGTATTTTAATAAGATTGTATATTTATTATATAATCCACAAAGTTCGTAATTCATTGAAAACTCCACTTACTCAGCCCTAAGATACTCATACTCAAGAAAACAAACATTTGCTTAGTGCAAAACTATCTTAGAGGGAACACTGATCGTCAGCAATTTGGAAAAACGAAAAACGGAACAAAATGTCGACGTTGCCCCCCCTGGAAAAATTTCTGCGGACGACCATGAATGATCGTGGTTTCTCGCTTTCCTTTTTTCGTTACTTTCGTGCTTTCACTGATTACGAATTGTTTGCTTCTTTCCGTTCTCTTAATTTCGGTTGCAAAATAAACAGAATCAACCCCTTACCTGCAATAACAAATGTTATACACAAATTACTGTGGGTGTTGTAGACTATTCCAAACGACAGTTGAAGAGCACTAATCTAAACCGCATACAAGTGACTACGCTCACTTGTTGCAACATACAAGTCAAACACCACCACTACTGCACTATGCTGGCTACTGCCACAAGTAATTGTGCTGTAACAAACGTAAGCTACAATGAGAATAAGTATTATGTCGTCACGTGAACTGTTTATCTCGAGTCCTCGATGTACCTGCGCCGACGCCAGTGACTACGTCAGATCGTTGTTATGCGCCACATTGCTTGTTGGTTCCGTAGCGGTGCAGTGTTAAAGTTTGACCAGTTTTATCACTCAAGCTTCTTCAAAACCAAGTTTAGACTTGTTTCCTCGTAAATGTACGTATACGAAAGTGATTGATTTACGCAACATGGTCCTGTGAAATTGATTTAAGCAATATGGTATTGCATTGGCTTCATTGCAAATCGATATCGCATCCCCCCCACCAAATTTGCTTGTGTCCGCTACTGGAGCCAGCCAAAATAAGGAAAAATTGTTGTGGTTTAACAATACTCATTGTCTCTCTGTTTTCCCTGTGCTGCTTACGTATTACAGCCAGGGTTGCCACTTTGGCTGTTTCGAAACCAGATTTTGAAATTCTGGCTTTTTTAACATCTTTGGCTTTTTTTGGAAATAAAAAAGCCAGACGAAATCGGGATTTTTCTGGCTTTTTTCAGCCGGAAAGGCTTGGCTCTGGCAAAATATTGTCTGAGCTGCGTTTTCATTACATATCTCTTCTGAAGAGAGTCTACGACCATGTAGGGCGCACAAAATTTTGCAAGGATTTTACTGTTGCCCTAAAAGTGATCGATGTTATTTATAGGAAACAAATGTACGACAGTGTAATTACAGGTAAAAAATGCTTCTAAAGATTGAAATTGTGTTATAGCGATGTTTCTGACGAGTTTTGGTGTTTATTTTGTGTTTGGGTATGCATGTTTTATGTGTATATGTCTCAAAACTTCTATCTGGATGTTTTGGGACAAGGTCTGGCTTGTTTTGGCGAACACAGCTGGCTACTTTGATTATAACAACACAGCTTAGATCTGGCACTGTTGATAAAAAGGCCGGTATTTTTACATAACGCATCTGGCAACCCTGTGATTCACCCTATCAAACCCAACATAAGCTTGCGAATATCATTAAATATGATCTGGCGTTGTTATTCACTAGAGACACGTAAACGCCACTGTAGACGCAATCACACACGTGTACTGCTGTGTCGAAAATGATGTGCTAACCATGCAACTTCCACAGCACTGCACATGTAAATCGAAACACCATTTTCCGAACACAATTGTGCCGGCCTCACATGAACGAAAGCAGCTTTAGAAAATGAAAACAATTCACAGAAAGCGAAATGGTTCCAACCACGAATTTCAAAAACCACGGTGAGGACTATTCAATGCAGTATGCAGTTAACAGCAGCGAGATTTCGGCACCAATTGCACCTAAGTTGCAATAGCAGCGCCGCCGAAGGTGTGCATCGGCGTGTACCTGATAGGGTTGCGATAGGAAAGCCCGAGCGGCAAGTGCGCAAAGCTTCACACTGTGGCAGCAAGCAGCAATAGAGATCACATGCCATGATCACTCTTTTCGTACATATATACGGGTGTTGTTCTTCGCGCACATCTCGTTCGTGGTGAATCGCACATTCAACGCAACGCCAACGGAGAGGTTGCAACAATAGCAAAATGTCATAGCACGCGTAAAACTTATTTTGCAGAATATTCCCAACAGAGTCGTTCATTTTATTATTCACACTGAATTTTCCTTTGATTGATCCTCAAATGCTGACTTTTCAACCCTGCGTTGACTTATGACTGTCTTGTCATACGCGAAACACGCACTACCTTAAACCAAAAAAGATCCAGACAAATAGACAATAGCCCAATATAATTCTCACACAGATTCCTACACAGGCTACGTTCAAATTTTATATCATCATCACCTCAACGTAACTTAATCCTTCGTTTATCATGTCGACTGCCAAAGTCATCAACGAAATCATGTAAATCTGTTTTTCAGCTAGTACCTTTCAATTTAATCTATATCAATATTACCCAATCCTTCACTGGTAATGGAATTTCTGGGAAATGCTTTCACTATTTTCATTTTTGAAAAATTTTTCTGGCATGAAGCACTGGTGACGGGAAGAGCTACAGCTGCCAGCAACAATCAAATGCATCGTTTTAAGTAGCTATAAATGACAAAAATTGTTCGAGCGATATAGGCAGATTCGACTCTTTCCGAAGCAAATTATTTGCCAAAGTTGTTTCACGTTTCAAATCATTTTCACTAAATTAATATGATTTGTGAATTCTTTCAAGTATGTTTCTGATGGAAATCTTTGACCTCCGGGGCAATGAGCTGAAATACGCGAAAGAATTGCTTCTGAATCATTACAGAAAATCCGTACAAAATTCTATGAAGTTGCAGGACAAGTGGGTAGAGTTAAAACTGTAGTCACGAACCACTTACGTAAGTTGTTCCGAAGTCGTATACACATGGCCGCCGAATGCAATACCACAGCCAGAATACATTGAGATAAATTAACCGAAACCAATTCCGAATGCTTTCACAAACCTTTTGTTACTGGGACAAGCAACAATCTGCTGACAGTAATATAATCCAGTTCCATCTCACACTGATTTGCACGAAAGATCAATCTTCCCACTTCTGTGACTGTTTCTTAGTTTCGAAATGAGTTTTTCAACGCTACGACCACTGTCTGACTAAATTTCACGCAGGATCCGAGCAACCCCTGGTGCGTGTAGTCATAAACAACTCTAGTTACCCGACCGTCAAAAACAACAACACAGCTTATCGTGCATTTGAGAAATATTGAATGCAGGCCAGAGGGTTTTCGTTTAAAATATTGCTGGCCGAAAGTTATCTACTACACATGCCTAGGGTTGTCAGATGGCCGGTATTTCACCGGCCTTGTCGCTATTTTACCGCTAATTTAGCAGAGGTCGGTTGTCTGAAGCCGGTATTGTGAAAATAAATAATTTGCCGTAAAATTAAAAAAGAACTAACGCAGAATTTCTCAAATTATAATGACTCTTGTCGTGAATTACGTCAGGACAGTTTCTTCAGCGAAGGTTATTTGCTGCTGGTGACGAAATCCTTATGGTGCGATTGTCACGTCACACACACACCGAAATGTAACGAATCAGAATCAGCCAAAATACGGACAAATTTTTAATGTGACTGTTTCTCTGTTTTCCCTGTGCCGATTACGAATTACGACGCAGCTTAGATCTGGCGCTGTTGACAAAATGGCCGATATGTTTACAAAACGCATTTGGCAAACCTACATATGTCAATCAAACGAACTTAAACGGGAAATCAAGCAAAAAAATGGGGAAGCAAACGGGGGGCCAAGCAAAAATCTGGAGGAGCCATGGCCCACCCAGCCCCTCCTTAGAATCGCCGCTGATCAAAATGTCTCGATGATACCGCGGCTGCATCTCTTTTCAGTCGAAACAATGATCTTGCAAACAGTGGCGCAACCAGAATGAGGTCGAAGAGGCCATTGCTCCCACGAAACAAAATTTTTTACTGGTGCATTGTGTCAATTTTCAACTACTGTTAGTAAGACGTCAGTAACTGACGACATCATTGACTGGCCCTTTACAAAAAAATTCTTCATTACTGTCCATTAAAAGCTCTGGATTTGCTGTAAGCTTTAGAGGAATCAGCTGACTGGTCTTCTGCTTTCATCTTTTTGCGATGATTCAAACTTGCACACATCTGTTGAAGTGACTAGTCTCCACACAGGTAAAAACCACCAGCAAAATTTAAATAGGAAATCGATCTCACGTAATAAATACAACCTGATTCTCTTTGAATAAGATGGTAGGGCTGAAGATGCGCAGCATTACGTAAAGTCGATTTCCCATTAAAAAATTGCAGATGGATACAAACCTTTCGCTTGTGTGGAGACTAGTTGCGTTTTATTACTGTTCATAGCTTTCTTTGCACGTGTCCTGATGTCGACAAAAAATTATGGGCCTCTTTTACAAAAGAACCAGAACGTTGTTTATAATATATTTTTACATATTTGTTAATATATTTTTTTTGTTTATATATTTTTTTTACGTTGTTAATAATATATTTTTTTTTTGTTAATATAATTTTTTTACGTTGTTAATAAAATAATATATATTTTTTTTACGTAAATTAGTATGGTTAACAGTTTTTGTGGGGGCATGCGCACTCTATTTTGATTACACTTTGTTTTATGCGCGCCAATAAGTGAACAACGTGGTCTTGAGATCCTTGAGCATAATTTTCATCATGTGATCTAATTTAAATTCTGAGACGCCATCTTTGTGGAGACAAATTGGATTTCATTTCGAAAGCATTACATCGATATGCGCTTTCATGGTAGTCCCTCAAAACTAAAACCCTGGCTCTGCCCCTGATGCAGCATGCAAGATAGTGAAATCCGGGTATTTAAACATCGTTTGGCTACGTTTGTTTATGCAGTAGGCTATTGCGTAATCACGAGTGCTGACAACCTGAAACTTTTGAGCAGGAAAAATTTTAAATGCGGAAATTGTCTAAGTGGCAAGCGCAAGCCAACATCCTGCTTATCTCGCCTCAGCCGGCGCGTAGAATTCCTTGAAACTGCTGTTAAAAATGTGCATTAGCTAAATTTAAATATTTTCGTCATCACAATCAAACTTTTGTCTTGGCGTAAAGAAGCTTAAACTCATGGATTTGAAAACCTACCAAATTTAAGAGCTACTTTTATAGATTGTTTGCTTCCTTAGTCGGACCAGCTCCCATAGGCATAGCCAGGGGCGCCCAGGGAGCCATGTCCTTCCCAGATTTTTAGCATATTCAGTCATTTTGTGCTTAGAGACGCGGTATCCCAAACAGAATACTGTTGCTTGCCTAAAATCAAAAAATTTGGACCCTCCAAAATTTTTGCCCCTCCCAAAATTTTTGGCTGGCTACGCCACTACCAGATCCTTGCACCATTCGGGGCACATCCCTGCCCTTTATTCCCCGCCTGGTAGAGGAGGAATAAGCATCGCATATGGCCTCTTTCACAGACAAGTCTAGGAGGGCATCGGAATCAAACACTCCCACAAGCTGTGTTGATTTTTTTGGCGATAAGTAGTTTTTCCAGCAAGAAAAACAAATTTGTGCAACGACGCCAGGGCATTGAAGGAACCGGAAGGTTATTGAGTCGATGCCCCTTACAAAGGTTCTGTTTGTCTTAATTCGCATCCAGATCGGACATATAAATATTACAATTCAAATCCCTTGTGTAGGCGACATCAACTCAAGTGGTCTGAAGACGCTAGCGGCCTTCAGTTCTTCTATGAGATATCTGCTTCTTAGGTGGACCACAGGCCTTTGTGTTTCTGGAACTCCACACGTGAACTTTAACCCTGAAAAGGTGTCGCTTGGAACATCACGTATATCCTGGGACCAAACACGCGTGTGAAATCAGCAAGCAACAAGAGGTGTTGCTCACTGTGAAAAATATATTCACAAGTATATCGAAAACACTATTTTATTTAACGTTTCAGCTTAGTCATAAACCATTATCGTGAATATAAATAAATTACAATGTTTAATGAATCAGCGATAAGTCAGCGATAAAATAAGTAGCAGTTTGAAGGCGTTCGTGCGGTCCTGTAATGCGTAATAGGCCATTATGTATTAAGTAGGACTAAGGGAACAGAATAGACCAATGCTGCTGCTGCACAACCTGTGACCGTGCAGGGTGCACATGTGATTTAAAATATGTGTCATGGCAGCCGTGCATGAATATAAACTCTTTGTATTTTATGTATGAGGATACTTAATAGAAAGACGGCCAAAAAGATGTATGGAAGCAGACCAGATCAGTGTGTGGAAGCAGAACAGACGCAGTGCAAAAATAAAAATATCTTGAACTCACTGGCGACCGTAATTCATAAAAAGAAACGTAACCTAATGCGGCCGGTAATAGCGAAAAGGTTGTGCACCCCTGGAACAGACGAACAGTCGATGTTGAGATCTGGTTGGTATTCCTGCATTAAAAGTGACCAGAGTATAAGTTTCTTTTGATCGACTATGCTTCCCAATATTTCTGGTTGCTTGAAATTAAATCTGTGCGTGGGATTGGCCAACAAATGCTTGCATAGGCTACTTAAGAACGTCGATCGAATTTGTGTTCGTTGATTCGGGTTATTAAAATTTTGCTAGTCTGTCAAATGTAAACTAATTTGTTTGACTCACATGTGCATGTTAGTTTGTGAACTACGTTTTAACGACGAATACGGTTCTGTTTGTCTTTATATGGAAAATTTTCAACTTGTTGCTTTCACGTGTGAAACGAAACTGTGAGGGAGTGTTGGTTTATTACTGTGACGTACCAGTCTTTGCATTTCTCAATAGAACTTCATATGAAATCTCCCAGAGAAGACGCATGCTCATGATGTTGGTCATTGACGGTGTTTTCATGAAGAAATGAATGGACCGTTAATATTTCTTGTTTAGATATTCCAAGACACAGCGATCCAGGTAGGCTATACTTTGGGATATCCGTCTTTGATCAACATACTTTTAATGTTCACGAGTTCGCAGCGTATGGCAGTATATGTGCTGGCGATTTTGTAAGCCCGGTCATGTAATCCAAACACAAGATATCTCTTTCGGTGGTGAGGAATGAAACATGCCTACTGGGTGGAGAGGCCAGGATGAGTACGTTGTTGTTTGTATTCCATTCTGACATTTTTTATCCCAACATTACCATTTGGAAAACATACAAAAACGTCCCGCTATCTTTCCAAAATTATTGTTGATTTTAGCTTCATATGCTTGTCGCTTTTCTGTAATACTGTTTTCGGTGCCCCTCTTTTCCCTTACACCAGTGGCTCCCAACCTTTTTTATGCCGTGGCCCACTTGTCACTTCCAGCAGAACGTCGTGGTCCACCATCACACACAACAATAGAAAAATCTAATCTCAGTCTTCATTTAGGTACAAATATGAGCAAACAAAATATGTTTTTATGACAATACATCGAATTTTATTTAAGATTAATGTCAGCATCACATAGTAGACTGCGAAATAGACTTTCACTGTGATTTTTGCAGTTGTGTGTCGTTTTCGACAAGATTGGGAATTCTTGGCTGCTTTGTGGAAAGAGCGTGTCTAAGATCGTCTCCTGGAGTAAAGTTGAATCGGTTTCGATATTTTCTTTTCACGTGCAGTAAGGTAGAAAATCTAGATTCACGTAAATATGTGCTGGGGAAGAGAACCAACTTGTTGAAAGTTTCTTTTCCAACATTTGGATCATCATCAGACATCTTCAGCTAAAAATCACAAATTTTATTAGTTTCGAACACGTATTTGGCCCCAGAATCGTTCCGAAAGTTGCTGAGTTCATCTTTTATGCAATCTGCAACGTTCTCCAGTGGAACAACAAAATGATTTTTCATCAAATCTAAGTTTGTTTTGATGATTTCCAGAAAGTACAGCACAACTTCCTCACGATGCCCACCAAGGTGTTTAACAACTTCCGATGCTATATCAGCATTTACTTCATCACCAGCCGCCGTTGCAAGACTCTCGAACATAGCAAAATTTCCTGCATGAGCTTTCTGCTTCCAATTGTCAAGTTTTTCCACGAATGCGCTGAGGGGGCAGTGAAATCGACGTTTGTCCTTCCCCTTCTTTGTAGTCTCAGATCAACTTTATTGGGTTGTTGAAATATGTCAGCAAGATACGCCAAGCAGAAAATAAAATGGTTATTTTGGAGACTGGATACCACCAGGCCCGTAGCCATGGGGGAATTCCGGGGCAGTGCCCCCCAAATTTCTTTTGTGCTTCCCCAAATTTTCTTGTTCACAGAAAAATTTGTTTTAAAAATATGATAAAACAAAATCGTTCCCCCCTAAAATGTATTTTGCCCCTCCAAACTTCAAAACCTGGCTACGGGCCTGGATACCACTTCGTTTTTTCCTTGATCGCTGAGAATTGATTTTAATTCTTATCCTGTTAAGATGCGTACTGCTCGATGCGTGCATCTGAACTTATTATTATGCATCTGTTTTTTTCGGTCATAGACCGAAATTATTTTGAAATGACCGAAAAAAATTAAGCCATTTCGGTCAGACTGTCTGAAAGTATAGGCTGAAAACACTGTTACGGCGAGTTTTAATACAACTGTGAGACAAATGACCGTAATGTTTCAGTGACCAAAATGTACCTGCAAAAATGAAATGACCGAAATGTATCAGTGAAAAAAAGCAGTTATGCACACTATATCTAGCCTGATATGTTCGGCAATTTAAAACACAGAGTTACGTAGAAAGCTTGACAGAAAATCGGCTTAACGACGTTATGTCGTCAGCGATATTTCAATTTCACGAGAGGTGCTTCACCCCGCCGCTCAGTGAACTTGAACATATCAAAATGTGAAATGGGTTCATGGCCCACCTAAAAACCCTCTATGGCCCACCAGTGGGCCATGGCCCACAGGTTGGGAACCACTGCCTTACACCATTTACCTCTACAGCTGCTCACACTACCCCTCTTGTGCATAGGCAATAGGCATGCTTTTCCCTTCTGTTGTTTTACTGTTGCTATGTTTGCTTTTTCATCAGACGTTGATTTAATGCGTTGTGCTACTTTTATTTTGTTACCGTTAATGTAAAACCACTTCAATTATAATTTTATTTGTGCTAGCAACAGGGATGACTGGACAGTTGACCCATGTGGTTTTTTCCAACCCGTTGTGATTCAAATATGTTAGAACACAATCACCAGTTTGCTGAATCTGGGGTTCTTGATGTTTTTATATTCTCATCAACATGCGGTTAATTTATGTTCGTTGATGTTGTTGCTTTTCCTCTTGCTGCATTCGTGTTGCTTCGTGATTTGAGTCGCAAAATGCATGAATAAACCATTGCCATCATGGGCGTCGGAAGGATTTTTTTCAATTGGGGGCAAATAGTGGGTATTTCCAGAGATAGCCAAAATTTTTTCTAAGGGGGCCCAAAGGTGGTGAAATCTCATTTTTCCCACTCGAAACTAGGAAAACAACCTTTTTTGTTAAAAATATGATACAAAAATGTCAAATTTCAAAATCTAGGGGGTCCTTGGTCCGTCCCTGCTACCCCTTTCCGATGTCCACGATTACCACCTATACAGGAACCGCTGGAATTTTTTCAGCAGATTGTGCAAATTCTTGTCATTGCTGCTCAGAGAAAATGTGCTAGCGTCACTCAATATAGGCTGCCATCATGGGCAGCCTACAAATAGAGATATGTGCAAGTTTGAATCATCGCAAAAAGACGAAAGCAGATGGCAGTCAACTGATTCCTCGAAAGCATACAGAAACACTAGTGCTTTTAAGTATCAATATAGGCTATCTTCCATTTCTGACACATACTCGGTTTGCAGAAGGTAGTTCTACATTTCCAATTTTGCGATAAAATACACAGCAACTGGTTTATCGATTCATGAAATCTGTCTGAGTCTTGCTGACCCTGTTGGTTATGGGGTCCAAGAGCGAGAGGCACGTTTGAAACGTCACGAAATTGAGACTTGTATGCGCTGTTAGCCTAGGCCGGTGGTTCCCAACCGGGGTGCCGCGGCACCCTGGGGTGCCATTTACAGTGCCCAGGGGTGATGCGGGCTAACACGTTTTTTTACCATATCGTTAAAAATACATATTCAAACTGTCATCAAACCTCAAAGCAAATTGCTATGGGTGCCGTAAATTATTATTCTTTTCTGTAGGGTGCCGCAAGCCTAAAAAGATTGGGAAACACTGGCCTAGGCCCTAGGCATTACTTTAAAACTTTCTGTTTAGTCACAATGCTTACGATTAAAACATAAGGGAACTGTGGTTCGCTCATGATCTAAAGGCCGTGCTAGATTATAGGCCTATTATAATGCAGCTCATTGTGGTTGACGTAGTTCTAAAAGTTGTGCAGACATAGGGCGATTAGAATTTGTTGTTCATCAAATTTAAATGTCAACTTAATCTGGTGAAAATATCAGAACTGACTGAACCTACAACGGTTTCCTGTGAGGAACAACTTTTGTTTGAGAATGACAAACGCTTGGCTATACTGCGTGAAAACGACCGGTAACCATTTGTTTTTTCGTTCCGGTTCAGTTCAAGTTTCTGCGTTTTGAAGTTGCGATTGTTACATAATATTAAGCTTCTGAAAGAATGTAGATAAGTTCGGCACAGTAGTCATGTATAAGACATCTAGCGGTGGCATTTTCTTCGATACTCATGCATGGTGAGAAAAGCAACACGCATCCTATTCGCATCCCAGTCGGGGGTACAGCCGGCTGTTTTCCGAGCAAGCGATGGCGGAACCATGTATCGCTAGTTCTGGCAGGAGACATGGCCTAACCAAACGCAGGTTACTCACTGCGTAGCTGAAGCGAACATTTCGTAATCCACGAAAAAAGCAGAGTGCGTGCGCATGCGCAGTTGCGTCAGCGTTGGACTTAGTTTCTTTGTGAGTTCGTCGTGGCCATTTCAGTGTTTGTGGAGAGCTGCGTTGTTGGTGAATTCAAATCATCTGGAAATCCCACTTGGTGCCACAAAACTTGATGTAAGTTTTTATAGAAGTGTGATGTTGTGTGCGGAAGTTGAAATGTGGTGTAAGATAAAAACTTTTGGTGATATTACTATAACGAAGCTTAGTTAAAGGCTAAGCTTGTGCAGTTAACTCTCACAATCGACTTAAACTGTTGAAGGTTGTAGTGTCAGTTTCACTTTCTAAAAAATTCTTAGTTACAACTTTATTGCAATCAAGTGCATAAGGGCTTTCTATGCATGGTGATCTTATGTTTTAGAATTGGAATTCTGTAATTTTTACCAAGGAAGCAGTGAATAATCAATGTGGACTTAGTACAACAATGTGGAGTCACTTTGCACCTGGCTGGCCTGAGTGTTAGCTATTTAGTTACTGTAAAACACTTCATTGCGACCGACTTCTTGTGGGGCCTACTAAGGTATCATTGCAAAACGACAAAGAAAACTTTAAAATGTTAAGTAGGAACAAAATACTGTATTAACAACACAAAACAAGCATCTACTGACAACATTGTGTTAGCCTAAACGTATTTATACAAAATATTTGAGTCAATTATGACAATAAACAGACCTAACCTCTTGAATAAATACGTTGATTTTTCATAAAAAGATAATGGAGTTTTCCTGTGCCAACCTTTTTAATGGAAAAAAATATTTTTGACCTTTGCTAAGGTATAGAATACATAATATCTGATAACTATTTAAAAGCTTAATACTATCATTTAAAATTCAAAATAAAAAGAAACTTAATTTACATTTTAATCCGTGACATGCTATTTTCACAGCTATGATAGGATTGGTGTAAAGGCACTGCAGTTAATCTTTCAGGTCATAGCTTAGTTTATTCAGGTAACTCATTAAGAAAAATGAAACTGTCAAGCAAAAATAGAAGAAACACAAGCACACGAAATAAGCCAGGTTTCCAAGCTAGAACATGTATGCCAATGTAAAGTAATATTCACAAGTATGTAAAGTAATATTCACAAGTTGAATAACCATACTGTACTAGATGTAGCAGGACACTATAGTTGTAATGAAACAATTAAAGCCACTGAGCACATATATAGACAAATCAAAGATGATGTATGTTTCAAAAAAGATATATACCAGGGATGGCCCAACCTGCTCCATGTATGAGCCGCATATCTTGAAACCTAAGGTAAAAAGAGCCGCAACATAAAAATCTGAAATACAGTTTTTTAAGGCATTTTAGGGATCCAATTCGAGTCTCAGAATTTGTAATCGGGTCCCTAGAATACAGAGAAAATTATCACCAGGTCCCTAGAATCAGAGAAAATCAGGTGCCTAGAATCAAAGAAATCGGGTCACTACAAATCCATACCGGGTACCTAACATTTTCCTTGAAAAAAACCTGTAAAATATGAATTTATTTGCAATCTACACTTCTGTGACAACATAAATCTATTTGAAACGACTTGCAAAAGTAATACTGTACAGCACGCTAGCCACCACAGTACCATTTTACAATATTTTTACACTTTGCTACATAAATAAAAAATAAAAAACAAATAAATAATTTTTCAGAAAGCTCAAAGAGCTGCATGCGGCTTATGAGCCGCAGTTTGGCCACCCCTGATATATACAGTAGAATTGACCTAGTTTGTCACCTCAAGTGTATTAGAAAAATTAAGTGGGTACAGAACCACCCGTGTTATTTCAAAACTTATTCGACTGCACTGCCTTTCATGATGCAGTTCAAATAAAGCGGTCAGTTTGTCACTCAAGCATCGTCGTCCTAGTAGTGTGGCAGATGCGTTTCAGATCTGCTGTGCCAATGATTTTCGGTTCGCCTCTCACCTTGCTAACATATGTTTTCATAGTAGTGACTGGTTGCATGTTCCAGTTCAGGGGAATAGTTTTTCTTTACATATTTTAAAACTTCCAAACTTTTGGTTTAGGAGTTGGCATTAGGTTAGGGTTAGACTACTGTTAGGTTAGGGTTAGGCTTCAGGTTTACCTTATACATTTTCTGTGTTTCTACCAAGCCTTCTGCATTCTCGTTGTGTGTTACTGTCATATTACCTAAGGCAGCCAAGTAAAGTGTCAGATTTATAGATCCACAGTTGGTTCTGTGGCCACTTCCTTAGAAAACAGTGATGATTGAGGCAAAGTAACAAATTATGCAAACAGCTGACTGTCATAGAAGCTCATACACTTTATCATAGTAACTTGTATACACAGCTGTTTTTGTTCATAGACTGAAACATTTTTGAAATGACTGAAAAAATTTTAAGTCATTTCGGTCAGAATGTTTGAAAATAGAAGGTAAAAAACACTGTTATGGTGAGTTTTAATACAACTGTGAGACAAATGACTGAAATGTTTAAGTGACCAAAAGTCTCAGCAAATATGACTGAAATGTCTAAGCGAAAAAAAAACAGACAGTGCTTTTATTTGCAGTAAAATACAAGTTCATGACATTGTGGTTGAATACAACAATTAATTCCTCTACTCCATCTAGACTCCTCCATTTAATCTAACACCTTTTAAATATTTAATAAACTTCAAAAACTTTTCGTGTTCTGTCAATGGGGAGTCGGGTTGGGCTTTGCACCTCGTGTATATTTGATAAACAAATTGCAAGGTGCAGCAATTCTCAGATGAAGATCCTTGATTTGTTTGAATTCCCACATGCAGCTTAGACATCAAAAGCAAAACTGCAAACAACATATTAGCTGAACAAAACACTTCTAAGGGATAGAAAGAGGTGATGAATTGAGCATATTGGATGAATTAAATGATGACAAATGAGACAAATTCAACTGCATATTGAAATTGCAAGAGAAGCAAAGTTTCACTCAGAAGTCATTGTTTTACTGATGCCTTGCATGTTCATTACTGCTGACTAATCTTGATAAAATATATTTATTATCCCTGCAACAATGTCCCAGAATGCATGTCATACCCTGTGGTTTACTGGACAGGTGCTCTTTTAAATAATAAAAAAGAGAAACTTTGACACCTTGAGAGCTGGTGTACAATATATTCGTACCTGGAAATCAGCCTAAAACCATCAGTTTTTGGTTGCCTTACCAACGCCATAGCTCCCTCAGCCGATTGCGCTAGAGAGCTGTTTAAACCCGCAAAAGAATGGGGAAGTGTTCCAGCCTGCACTCTAAAAAATTTTTCTTGTTGGGGTTGCGGATTTTTTGTGAGTGACGTCATAAATGAAGTAGTTTTTGGGCCATTTTGGCTCATGTTACCTGGCCTAGGGCCCAACTGCTAGGCCAAAGTATTTCGCCAAAATGTTCATTGGAAACTAGGCTCGAGTCTGAGTCTTTTGAGCCTTTGATCGACTTTCCAGCGTTTCTGGTTCAAAAGTTATGGCCTAAAGACAACTAATTAATTATGTAATTATGGGATTAATCAAATGTTTTGTTTACTTTAGATCATAAATTTTGAACCTGAAACCCCAGCAAGTCATCCAAAGTATCAAAAGACCTAGATTGTAGCCTAGTTTCCAATAAAAACTTCAGTGAAATACTACCATCTAGCGGTTTGGGCCCAGGGCCAGGTGAAGTGGGCCAAGGTGACCTAAAAGTCTTCCACTTATGACGTCACTCACTAAAAATCTGTAATTCCCAACCAAAAAAATTTTTGTCGTTGCAAACTACAAGACCTGTCGAGTCTTTTGAGCCTTTGAACAGCTTTCTAACTGCTTTCGGCACCTGAGTTTTGCTCGTGCAAAGCCACGTGCGATCCGGTTGTTTTGGTGCGAAATGCTAGAAACTTACCAGAGGCAGAAAAGTTAAGAAATTGAACTTTGAGTTTTTGTAAAACAGTGCTAGTTGCAAGCAATTACAATATTGTCTAGGGCAGTGATGGCGAACCTTGTGTAGACCGAGTGCCCAGACGGCAGCCCTAAACTCATGAACGTATACCAAAGTGCCAACACGGCAATTCTACTCGAATGGGCCAACTGAGAGGTTTTGGGTTAGAAAAAACAACGTATGAATTAACATCTTCTATCTTAAAAGAAATGCACAATAACAAATCTCCAACACTTTCAGTACATAGAATATATAGGCCTAATGCTTTCCCATTGCATTTAGTAACTCCAAATGACTCTGTCCAGGCCTTTTGGAATGATCTTGAATTACCTTGTTTTGCTTTTTTTGCTACGCTCATTTTTTGGTGTTTACAAAAACACATAATTTTAAAAATTGAAGCACTCAGTTCAAAGCTATTCCTATGCAAAAATTGCTAACACTAAAACAGATATTCCCTCAATCAAAAATCTACTGCATTGTTTCTAAAAATTTGTCCAATCCCTCCTGAAGGCATCTAGGGTAGATGCCATCACCACATCCTGTGACGAGGAGTTCTGCAGGTTAATTACACGCTGGAAAATTGTGCTCACTGTGTACAGGCTGGACAGTCGGTAGCAAACTGGAGTTTGTACATGTAATTACCACATATATTTTGAAGACAGTTTTGTTTAATCAGCAGATCTAAAGAGATAAATTCTTATGTGTCTACTTCAAGTTTCACTCATCAAGAACAAAGAACTCTAATGTTACTATTCTCTCCAATGCTACTGGTCGTAAACTTTATCTTTGTTTAATAATAATTGGTTGTTGTGTGATGTAACAATGTGAAAATGTCCTTGCTTGCCTCCTCCCAGTGTTGCCAACCTTGCAATTTTCCCGTTAAGTTGGGCTTGTTTTTTTGTGGAGTTCCGGGTTTTTTTGAAGACTTGCAGGTTGCTTGTTTTAATTGAAATTTGCTTGTTTTTTGCGTATTTCTGTTTTGCAGATTGCATTTTTTCCAAATTTTATAGCACTTTGCTGTTTCAATTTACTGCTAAAGCCATATTGGGTGTGTTTTCGTGAAATTTTGCTCATTTTAGGCTTGTTTTTATGGATTGACCACCCTGATTTTCTTGCTGATTTTTTATTTTGTTGAATTTTCTTGCCAACGCATTTTGGGCTTGTTTTTCGGTTAAATGACCTATGTTTGGCTTGTTTTTCAAATTTACTTGCTTGTTTTTTGCAAAAAAAACCTGGCATCAATGCCTCTTCCACAGTTTAGCTTAGCTTGATGTTGGTAGTAGGCTTTACCATTGAAAATGCTTTAAGATTAAAGCGAAACATTTGGTATTGTTGCGATTGGAAAAGCCAGAGCGACATGTGCGCAAAGCTTCGCACTGTGGCAGCAAGCAACAATAGAGTTCATGCGCTGCAATCACTCTATTATTGCTTGTTCGCGCCACGTATGTATATAGTTGTTCTTCGCACACATCCCGTTTGTGGTGAATCACACATTCAATGCAATGCCACCAGAGAGGTTGCAACAACATCCCCTCCCTCCTTTTTACAATGAACCGCACCGATCGCACGTTCTTTATGTGAAGGTTGAACCCGGCACGACCTTCACATCCTGGTTACAGCACCATTTTGTTGGGATTGGAAAGCCCGTGCAGCATGTGCGGAAAGCTTCACACTGGCAGCAAGCAACAATAGAGTTCACATGCCGTGATCACTCTATTATTGCTTGTTCGCGCCGCATATATATGGGTGTTCTTTGCGCACATCCCGTTCGTGGTGAATCACACAATCAACGCCAATGGAGAGGTTGCAACAGTATAATGGCTTGCTAGTGTTCTGCATCTACTCTACGTTTGTAGAAACAAACAAGGTCCATAATAATTCCCCGTCCAAAACCAAAATAGTGTTATAACTAGCGGTAATGTTACCAAAGGGGATAATCTCTGAAGTTACATGCTGGTAAGTGAGTGTTCCTGATTGAGCACTCGGAGATTTACTAGTTCTCCACGTCTGAGCAGTGTTTTTTAGGGTGGCTGTCCCAATAAGTGCAATTTTGTTGCAAAATTTGTGGCGGACAGTTTGGTGTGAAACCAATATAGTCATCGGGTTGATGCAGAAGTGAAGTTTTATAAATAGGCTGTGACATACCCCCAATCTTGTTTCTAGAGGTGTTTTGAAAGCAATACCAGTAGCGCAGCCAAGAATTTTGTTCGGGAAGGGCCAGTCAATCACGTTGTCAGTCACTGACGATTTTCAAACAGTTGAAAATTACCCATCTAGCCTAATATGTAATTTCTGCATACAAAATTGTCTGATGGCTGCAGTTGTCTTGTGATGTCTGTCTAGGGGCAGATCCACTGAGTCATATGAAAGATCTGACTGAAACACTTATACAAAATGTACTGACTGCAAGGGCTGATTTATTTCTACAAACAGGTTTCCCACACATTTTTGAAAACCATTTTCCATTTTTATTCAGTAACTTTTCAATACTAGAGATGACAAAACTTTAATAGCATCACTTTCATTTCTCAAATTTTATTCATGAAACACAAGGCAAAAAATATCTGCAAAACGGTCATCAGCAGTAAAGGGCAAAATTTGAATAAATGCATGGCTGAATTTGGAATTTCTGTACTTTTTGAGTAGGCCTACTTTGTATACATTTTGGAAAAGTGCTTTTTCAAGGTCTTATAAACTGATTTCACAATTCAATGCTTATAATACTGTGTGGGAACCCTGCAAATTTCAAAGAAGTACAAGGTTAAAGTAGTAAAGTACGATGTGTTACTGTAAGAGTGATGAGAAACTTCTAACAGTAAAATCTAACCAACAATGTAATATGCTTCTGTTATAACATTATCATTAACGCAACTGAGTACACGAGCCTTCAGAAAAAGTGTAGCAGCTACCAATGGCAACCATAGGATCATCACTGACTGAAACATTTGCACAAAATTCTACTGACTACAAGGACAAAATCATCATTACTGAACACTTCAAAACAATACAAGGTTGAAGTAAGATAGTGTCACTGTAACAGTGACATGAAGTCTGTCCAAAAAAAGTCAAAACATATAATGAAAACTGAAATTTCATCTTACTGTGACAATCTGAAAAAATGGTCAAATTAAAAAAAATAGCCAAATTAATTTTTTCATCGGCAGCATACTTAGAAAATGGCCAATTCTTTTGAAATTTGGCCAATCTGGTAACCCTGATCTAATCTAGAAGACTTTCCACATCTTCAGAGGGTTTAAACAGCTCTGTAGCTCAATCGGCTGACGAGTTATGGTGGTGCAAAGTGACGCAAGAAAAGTGGCTCAAACAGCATGTGCGAATATATCATACACTGGTGCCAGAGGTGTTAATACACGTTTTAGATAGTTTTGCTCCTGAACGATGCACACCTTGGTCTTAAGCCATATTTGTCTTGACTTAATGCTGTTTCGATGTGACTTGTGTAAGTTCTAGCAGTCTGCTTATTTTAACCTTATCCCAATAAACAAGCAATAAATGATGCAAAAATGGATGAAAGTTGATGAATCAAAGATCAAAAGTTTCGATGAAAATTTGTTGTCATTTGCATGAATAAACAAGTCAAGAAAATTCAGGGCAGAGTCCTTTCTAAGTTTGCCTTAAGTATACTTGTCTCACTGATAGCGTTATGGCAAATGAGCTTGCATTGTTGTTGCAGAAAGTTGGATTGAGGTTTTCTTTGTCAATGGATGTTGCTAGCTGTTCATCATACAATGGTTTGTCACTTTCACCGTCCAAGGAAAAGTTGCACAAGGTTTGCTTCATGGTGCTCCTTGCCAGACTTAACCTAATGCATGCAATAACCAAGTGTTTACCGTGTAGGAACATAAGCACAAAAAGAAGTATGTTCTTGGACCTGATGGAAAACCTAAAATTGGACCGGACGGTCGAAAAATTCGCATAAAGTCGGAGCACAAGGATGGTGACCACAGAGCTGCAGGGGGGTATGTTTGAGGGCTTTTATAATTTTCATGTTTTGTTTGACTGAACATACTTTTTCTTTTGACCAGTGTCTTGAATGGTGATAATTCTTCAATGAGATGCTAGCTATAACTTGGCTTTTTCTTTAAACCTCCAATGAATTTGGCTTAAAAGAAATCTTTGTTTGGAGAAGTTGGCACGTCCACTCATGCGTATTGGAAAGTTTTTTTCCAAGCGGTACTGAAAGGATTTTTTCCAGGAAATTTCATTTTGCCAAATCCGAAAATAGAGAAACTTTTTTCTAAAAAATAAGTTCACATCAAATTTCAAAATCCACGAACACACACATGCACCGTAAGTTGGACGCTTGTTTATAATTGAATGGCGAAAGATGCAGTGGCAGAATCAGGTAAAAATTGTACAAGGTGAATGTGTTTCAACTTAGCAGCCCAGACTGATCAGAGTTTTCTTGATGGTAACCTGTTTTCAAGCAACAAAAATTTCAATTTTAAATAAACATCAGGTTTGTAGAAGTTGCATGCAGACTGTTATTGCAAACGCTTCATTTGTTTGAAAATCACTTTCTCTGAATATATGTGTTATTTTTCTTTTTTGTTGAACATCTTGTCACATGATAGTGCTGTACAGGAATTGCAAGACGGTAAATTGCTTGTGATATGTTGGCGAAGAATTATTTCATGGTAAATGGTGACGGCTCTTCTTACAAAATGTTACAGGATGGTGCAATTCAAGTTAGCACTGACGGTAATGGTAACAGGCCTAGTCATCTGATTGAGTGGTATAAGCACTTCTCTAAGGGTTATGCTGCGTCACCTGATTTTTGCATTCCGTGGATAGCTGCTAATTTAAAATAAGTTTCTTTATTTTCATCCCAAGCTATTCCTGCAAAATCTTGCATTTTACATTCAACCTTACATTTCTGTCATAAAAATGGTGTGCATCCTGTGGCTTTGCCTTCGTTGAAGTGACCACAGCCTGAGCACAACGTGGTCGTTTACTTTTCTGTGACACAAAGCAGGTGATCCATCAAGTCTTTTCCTTAACCGCAAGAGCATGTACACGATTCAAAAGTTAAACATTAAAACTATTCAACAGGCCTAAGTCAGCTGTAATTCGAGTAGTTGCTGCTAGTGTCTGCGTTGCTGTTTACTTGGACTCCTGTTTTGTGGGTGACAGATGAGGCTGTGGAAGCTTATTTACAAAGCTCAATCATCGTTTTAAGGCTGAACTTATTTTCTGGGCCCTGACTTAAATAGGGAAAGTGGGCACCTTCTGTCAATGCGGATACTCCCACATCTGCACGTATATACACGACTTTTCTCCACTACAACGTTTCTAGATAGACAGCTGTTTCAGACAGACGTGGTCACTTAACCTGGTTAGCAGTAAGGTCACCTCAGGTTTGCTCCGACCAGAGTCGTGTGAAAATAACCAGTGAAATTTGTCACAGTTTGCTACAACGTTACACTAAAGCTCGAAACCCTCAGCCGATTGAATATTTCATTTTGCCTCTGGGCATTGGCTTTTTTCACAAGGCGTGAAACAATAGGCCGTATTTTCGAAAACAGTGCCACGGTTTCATTTGTAAAAACTGATGTCGCCAGTTGTGCGGTTACCGTGTGAGGCACTCACCAGCTTTTTTACTGTGTGTGTATTTCCGTTCATTCGTTGATGTTTCAATTTTGTGTAAGCTTCTTAGAATTTTGGAATAGGGTAAAATGTTTGGTTTGGAATGTGAAGTGTCATTCATTGTCAACCTTACAGCGAAGAATGCTTTTGTATTTTGTTTGAGTTAGTGCGTGATTTTTTGCCTTTTTTTTCAGAGAACATCCTGTCAAGCACATAAAGAAAGAAATATCATCGGTAAGTGTGTCAGCTGCTTGGCTGCAATGTGCGCTTTTTCAAAACTCTGTTAAACTCGGTGCATTAAACCCGTCTTAAATATGTTTCAGCCGAAGCCGGAGAAGTCGTATTCAAACGAAACCCTTTCCGAAAAGTAAGCTGGAAGTTGGGTTGATTATTGTGTTGTTCGTTTACGTAGACAAAGATTGCCAGGTTTGTCGGTTTCGCGTCCGCAACTACGTGGTATGTCACGTCACAAATTCCTCTTATGTCATTCATGCTGTTTACATGTGATTTCATATTTGGAAGCTACTCGTAGTTTATCGAATTGTCGACGTAGGAGTTGTATTTGTAAGTTCCAGATTACGTTTCGTTTTGTCTTACACCTGGTATATTGGTCGTTAAGATTAAATATCCGGGGCAGTTGTATTTGCCTGAGGTTGGCTGACAGACTTTATACGTTTCGACTGGCCGGCTGTGAAACACACGTTAAATGCTCCACCCAATCACAGTGCCCAATGCTTAAAACCGTCGTTGGAAAACCGTCACAGAATCTATTTTAAAACCGCTCGAGGCGATGAAGGTCGTTTTCGCCTCGGATCAGTTTCAATCCTTGCTTCACGTCACAGCCATTTGCTGCAAGTTGCGGTTTGGTCTCATTGTAGGTTTCAAGCTCGCATTCTGCCCGAGCTGGCGTGACTGATCTGCGCAGTATAGCGGCCAGAGTGGTTTTTGTATCTGAGGATCTTGCTTCGTTTGAGAATGTCTTTCTCCGGTAAACCTGACGGCATGACATGCAGTTAAAATTTTGGCTTGCGGGAGCGAACATATGCAGATAGTCACACCAAACCCATTGTATTTTTCGCACCGCGTACGCCAGCGCCACTGTCCACCCTTGGTCATTCGTTTTCCGCACTGGAGTAAAAACCCAATGTCATTCACGGTAGGTTTTTGAAGCCTGGTAATTCATAGCTGTTCCTTCATTCGTTGGCTTAGTGCGGGATGGTAAATGGGTTGTATTGTTTGGCTTGCTTGGTTAACAAACAAGTCTTAAGAAAGCGCTACCGTGCAAAGTGTTACGCTGCGTAACTTAAAATTTATTAACCTATTCAAGTATGTACTTTCCACGATGGGTGTAAGCAAGGAATCGATCAGCGAATTTTTAATAGGAAATCGATTTCACGTAAAATTACGCATCCTCAGATTCTATTTGAATAAGGACTGAGGATGCGTAATTTTACGTGAAATCGATTTCTTATTAAAAATTTGCTGATCGATTCCTTGCTTACACCCATCGTGGAAAGTACATACTTGAATAGAGATATGTGCAAGTTTGAATCATCGCAAAAAGACGAAAGCAGATGGCAGTCGACTGATTACTCGAAAGCATACAGAAACACTAGTGCTTTTAGGTGTTATTAACCTATTGTAATGACATAGCGCGACGTGGTTTCTAAGAAATCGTGTTCAACGCCATGGCGTGTTTTAAAAACACACGTGTGTTTTTTAGTGCGACGTGTTTTTCGCGTTCAGCGCGAACGCTTTTAGTTTAGATGTATAAAAATTGAATTAGTGTGACAGCCTGAAATTTTCCCTACATTACGTTTCTCGTTTTTAGCGGTTTGGCTGTCATTTGGAAACGTTTTTGATCTTAATATTTATCGACTTTTCTCATTGTGACGGAATTAATAATTGCAAACAATCAGAATGTGGGCTGGATTGGTTTCGACAACTGTCGTCATGTCAACAAATCAAAATCCAGGAGATAAGACAAGGGATAAAAAACGTTAGTTTGCGTATAAATACAACTCATCCTTCTAAATGGTGCTTGTTTTGCTTTCATTAGAGTGAAAAAGAAACTGAAAAAAGAGAAACACGAAAAGCATGCCAAGAAACGGAAGCATGCTGAAACCGAAAATGGCACAAAGGAAAAACAGGTATATGTGATACTTGGCTGCTTTGATATTGCACTTCTTGCGTTGCCCGTACAGCAGCATCTCTGCCGTCAGTCTGGTTTACTGCCCGCAGTGGTCTTTGTTCTCGTCATATGTATAAGGTTTTGGTACAATATCTGTTAAAACTGCGTGTTTTTTCCTGCTGATTCTGCGCACAGTGCTTGACCTTTGAACCAGCAGCAATCACTTAAAGCTGAAGCAGCTTCGCTTATTTTACCGCGATGGATCCAGCCATTCTGCGGCAGGATACGCTTCAAGTTGTTCGTATTGAGATATATTCGCGACCAGTAAACGCAAATGTTGCAAGGAAAGCGGCGAGTAACAAGCGAATCTGAATTGACTTGATTCTTTATTCGGTCATTTCAAAAAAATCAGTCTTATGACCGAAAAAAATAGCGCTGCGATTAACAGACGTATTTTTCACTGAAACGAAGTTGCCATGACAACGCAAATTACAGTGGAAGAAAATGTTTGGGGAGTTCAAAATAACCTACTAACATATGTTTGTTTATTTGAACAGAAAATCACGAAAGGAGAAGGAAGCCCAGCAAAGGTGAGACGAAAGACTGTTTGTTTGTTTGTTGTGCTGGTAGTTTTCTGCTGCAAAGTCATTGTACACTTCTGTTACGTAAACTCCTCAGTGATAATGAAAAATGCACATCTACTCGCCTACTATCATTCGTGTTCGGTCTTGGGAGGCCAGATGGCCGTTTAATATCACATTGATCACAAACCACAAGTGACGCAAATAATTCACTTCAGCGAAGCAGTCGTGATTTTTCTAAAGTCGCAGCACAGCACCAGTGACTTTACCGTACAAACAGGCCTTGTGCCTTTACAATAAGTCGGCCTTACGCCTTCTTACAGGAAGAACAGTAAATCGGCCTTGTGTCGTTACACAGTAAATCAATCTTTTGCCTATTTACCAAAGTGACTGAACTACTTGTAAGCCGCGAAGCGCGCTTGATTACATCAATCGCCGACGAAACCTAGACCAAACACAACAACTCTAGGTGACCGTAACGGTCAATCTTATTTTTGATGTCGCGACCTTTTGACCTTGTCCTATTTTTTATATCGCAGTGAGAAACGTCTTGGATGTTTCATCACTCAGCTGAATTGAGCCTGAACGTGTTTTTAAGATGCGCAATGGCATTTATCGTTATCTAAACCCAATTCGACAAATGCCGTGCGGATGAGGTCGCAATGACCAACACTTAATTTTTGATTTTGTTTTTCTTGTCGCTTAACGCAGAGTTACAAGCCTTGTGACAGTTAAGTTCATTGTTCGTCACAATCATCATGAATTTCAAATCGGTTTGGTGCCCCAACTCAACAACACATTGTTTCAAACCAGTAGAAATGTGCAAACTCCTGCTGCCACTTTTATAAACAATATTGTTTCTCACAATTCTCACTGGCTGTTCATTCGCACGACATGCACAGAAACCAAAAAAAGAAGCCCAAGAAAAGTGGAAGTGGTGGGAGGAGGCTGGGGACAACAAGGACAACAGCGTCAAGTGGACCTTCCTGGAGCACAAAGGCCCGGTCTTTGCCCCCCCGTACGAACCACTGCCAGACGGCGTGCACTTTAAATACGATGGTAAGTGCGGCATTCTTTTATTTCTAGAAGCTTCCTAGTTGCAAATGTGTTGAACTGCTGAGCTGGTGTGCAGAAAATGCGTCAGGCGACACCAGGTGTTTGGACCCCACTGTCTGTTGGTGCGTTACGAGGTTTGACGTCAGGTTCGGTCTTTGGAGGCTCTGTTGCTTGTTGCAAACTTCCTAGTTGTTTTGTGACGGGTGTTTGAATAAAAACAACTCATCAACCGTGAAAATTTTCCATCTCTTATTTTCGAAGAACGTCACGTGATTGATGACGTATGTGAGAATGAACGTAGAAGGAATGTGAAGCTTGTTGTTTTGGCGACTTCCACATTTTTTGTACCTTGTGCTGCATTGTTGTGCTCGAGGCATTCCTGTGTCATCTGAGCGGGTTCCTATTCGCTGCTATTCACCAGGTCGTTCCTTGTTTCAGGTCGCCAAGTAAAATGAGCTCCGCTCATAAATATGACTTTGGGGGAATTAATGAAACGGGAAAAATAATAAGAAGGCGCGGCAGCCACGCTACTTCTTCACGAGCGGTACAAAGTGAATTGTGTTTGTTTTCACCGACCCCCCCCTTTTTATTTCATTGAAGGCAAAATCCTCAAACTTCAACCCGAAGCCGAAGAAGTGATGACGTTTTACGCAAAGATGTTGGATCACGACTATACGACAAAGAAAGATTTTAACAAGAATTTCTTCGGCGATTGGCGGAAGGTTTGTTTCGTGCGCTGCTCCCACCAGCTCCTCACTGGGACGTTGTGCACGTGGGCGTCGGAAGGATTTTTCCAGGGGAGGGGCAATAGGGGTGAAATTTCATTTTTCTAACTCTGTGATACGAAGAGAAAATTTTGCATCTACTGGAATGTTCATAGCAAAATATCAAATTTCAAAATCCAGGGGGAAATGCCTCCTTTGTCTCCCTTCCGATGCCCATGGTTGTGTAGCTTTCACTACACTGTCAATCGTGGATGTGATGCTTTCCAATCCTCAGGCGTAGAGATATTTCTGCCTCGGAAAATTCATGTTGTAATGCAATTGAATATTGGCAAGACATGGGCTGGCTGTCTCGACAAATATTAGTCTATTTCGGTCGGCAAAAATTGGTTAATTCTGTAACAGAGGTGAAAAATTTTCAGTATTCGTGTCCTGCTTGTTATTTCCTTTCACGCCACATTTTCCTCCCCAGGTGATGACGTCAGAAGAGAGGGGTATCGTCACCGATCTGGGGAGGTGTGACTTCACCGCGGTCAGCAATTACTTCAAGATGAAGTCGGAGGAGAGGAAAGCTCGCTCGAAAGAAGAGAAGCTAGTGAGTCAAACGTGTCAGGCTTTCCGAAACAACGTTTCTGAAACGGAA
>Ga0210059_1003269_pt1 | contig 25845 bp, 14 predicted proteins | sample Ectturendosymbi2_FD_188042 | JGI IMG/M metagenome (GOLD analysis project Ga0210059, IMG submission 188042) | Ecteinascidia turbinata endosymbiont from Florida, USA - Sample 2 (SPAdes) (version 2) | ecosystem: Host-associated > Tunicates > Ascidians > Unclassified | place: Key West, Florida... | reverse complement strand
GCTGATGCAGCAAACCGCATTTCCTTTAACTCGTTCAAAGCAAAACACCCAAAGGTCTCAGCAAATATTTACTTTTGGGTGTCAATGCACTCAACATACCCGACTATGTCAAATTTTGTTACTCAATTACTCATCCCGTTTTCAACCACATGGCTTTGTGAAGCAGGATTCAGCGCAATGACTACATTGAAAACGAAACATCGTAATCGATTGGAAGTAGAGCATGACATGCGGTTATGCTTATGCAAAGTCAAGCCGCGGCTTCAAAAACTTGTGGACATGGTGCAGGCTCAACCATCGCACTAACAGTGGAAATTAAATGTTGACACAAACTGACAATTTTGTTTTCCTGAAATCAGAATTCATGTGTTAATTGAAACTTCTGAAAAACAATCATTTTGGAATACATGTGTAGCCACAGTTCTCTGTAATTGTGTATAATTTGGGCATACCGTACTTACTACTCATGTTATTTATTTTCAGCATTACTTGTAATATTTTTCTCCATTACCAGAAAACAAAATGGGGTCGCGTGTAAACGCTGATTACATTTTCGTTTAAAATGGGGTCGCTTCTTAAAAAGGTTGGGGACCACTGGGGTAACAGACACATTGCTAACACTAATGGCCCAGTTGTGTTCGTACACCTTCAGTGTGGGATTGATCTCGAACCTCGGGAAGGATGGATTGTGACGTCATAGATGTTAATTCCGCCCCAGACAAATCGGCCAAAGAGAGCTCCTACTTCCATGTGCATGGAAGCCACTTATTAGTGTCGCTTGCTTGGTCTTTCCCTTCTCCTTTCTTTGGCCGTTTTTGCTCACATGTAGTGGTCGCGCTAGCGTGACTGCTACACACCCAACACTTGTTTCAACACTACTGCGGACAAGGGCGGCAATTCCTAAACTGGTCGAGTCCAGGTAAACTGCGAATGCATTGTGACATGACACGCCATCGATCAAACAGACACTAGGCTACAAAGTTCGATCACTCATTCACAGTGTAAAATGCGATTGTAGTGTTCAAAGAATAGGGACGAATACGAACAATCTGACTGCATCAAAGCATGCAATCGTATGTTCTTAGATTTTCTGCATCTTATGAGAAACAGGCAGTGATGTGCCCATGCCATTCTTGTCGAGTCAGAGTCACAAACCTCTCGAGTAAGAGTCGAGTCAGAGTCATCTAAAATTTTTTCGAGTTTAGTCAGAGTCACAGTTATGACTTGCTCGAGTCAAATCAGAGTCGAGTCACAAGAAGTGTCGAGTCACTTTGAGTCATTGGTTTGCAAGCTCGAGTCAATGTCGAGTCATACGAAATTTCATGTTTTTTCTACAACACTTTTTTCGCTATGAGATGGCACCTAACATGCCATAAAATGGCGCCCGATAAGTTAGAAAATGGTGCCCAACACGCTATGAAATGGCACCCGATAAGTTATAAAATGGTGCCTAATGTTGTTTAACAAGTTTGATTGCAGGTTATTTCTATCTAAGTTTTAGTGAAAGCAGTTTGCATTTTGCTTGTCTCTTTCACTCTCAGTCATTTTAACAAGTCTAGCCCAACCTTGCTGTAAGTGTTGCATACTCTCAGTTAACATTGTGTTGAATGTGCGATTCATCACAAACGGGATGTGCATGAAGAACAACACCCATACATATGTGGCACGAACAAGCAGAAATAGAATGCGCACGACGTGTGATCTCTATTGTTGCTTGCTGCCGCAGTGTGAAGCTTTGCGAACTTGCCACTCGGGCTTTCCAGTCGCAACAAAGTGGTGCTGCAGAGATGATCACTTTCCGGTTATCGGGTGGATATCCGGCAGGATAGTGAGTTTGCAACCGGAAACGGATACCCAAAACTGCTTTCAAACGAGAACCGGATACTGAACCGGATATCCGAAATGATTTTATCGATATTTCGAGGATTCAGACTTTTGGTAAAGCTGCACATTGCACAATCATTCATTTATTATCTGCAGAAGCATCTTTTCGGACTTCTGTGCCATGACTCCCAGTTTGTCTATGGTATAATCTCTCTGTGCCGTAATGTTATCCCATCAAGCTTGTCAGCATGAATCTGTTCCTGATGTGGCAAGAGAAGGCTCTTTCAGTTTGAGGACGTTGTTTGCTGCGTACCTGGACTAAGGCTAGCTAGTGTAGGCCTACTGTGGCCTGTAGTCTAGAATAGGTAGAGCACTCTAGCTCTTTTAATGTCGCTTGCAGTGCTGGAGTCTCGAGACTTGGTGTCGGTCTCGAGACCCATTTTTGCGAGTCTTGGTCTCGAAGGTTTCAAGTCTCGTCTCGGTCTCTGAGGTTTCTGGTCTCGAGACTTCGAATATTGCAAAGAAATGGTTCCTTAAAATTTCTAAAATTGAACGATTTTTTGTTTTTTGTATTTTCAGGTAAGAAACAACCAAAGCACGTCGAGAAAAATGCCATAAATTTGAAACAAATTCGAACCAGAAGTGATAACGACGTTTTATAAAACAGTTTCGGCAAAATGCACAAACTTTGATGTCGCGAGTCTCGGATTCGGTCTCGAACTTCAAGTCTCGAGTGTCGGTCTCGGTGTCGGAGTTTTTGATGAAGTCTCGGACTTGGTCTCGTCTCGAAATTTTAACCAGGTCTCGGTCTCGAAGGTTACGGTCTCGACTACATCACTGGTCGCTTGTAGTCTACACCAGGTCTTGCAGTCTTCACACCTATTTATTCTACGTGAGCCTGCATTGACTGGTTGATGGATGATACCAGGCCAGATGGCTTCTTTCTTTCTTCAACATGATATGAAAAATTGTTGTTTGATAACATTGACTTGTTGGACTGAATTTTTAATCAGTCATTCCAACATAAATGACATATTTTAAGCCAGTGTATTGTTTTGAATGCTGTTTTGGTTTACAGACTAGCATTGCTATATAGTTAGGTTTGGTTGGGACTGTGTGGCAAAACTTCAACCTGCTTTTTAATGCAATTGACTCGGAAAGCTCCTCAGGTTACATGATATGTCAAGCTTGCAAGATATGTCAACATTTGTTTTTATAAGCATGACAGGGCCCAAAATGGCACAACGCATTCAAGCAGTGTCTGTTCTGCTTCATGAGGCAAAATCTGTTCTGGGACTATTTTGCCTTCATTTGAACACAATTGCTTGAAGTGGTTATGTGAGAAGTAAAATACGCAGAGACAATTTGTTGGAGTTTAAGAGTTTATGGTTAGGGTTTAGGATCATGGCTTAAGGTCAAGGTTTAGTGATTCAGTGTTTAGCGTTAGGGTTTAGCCTGCAGTTCACTTAATGCAGTGGTTCCCAAACTGTGGTACGCAAGGGTTTTCAAAGCGGTGCACGAATATAGGCCTACTTCTTCTAGACAAAAATTATATTCACAGCTATATTTTTCATTGAGCGGATCCTGTTAATAAATTCCTGAATTTTGGTGTACTTCCCTTGTTGGCTTTGAAAATAGCCACAAAAATTCTCGCAGCTATTTTGTTCATGTTGAAACTGTTTCCAAACTTTTGATCGAATGATGTTTGGAACATTGGCTTTTCCTGGAACAATGTGTTACGTGCTGACAGTATGGGACTCACAAATGGTACATGATCAGAAAAAGTTTGGGAACCACTGACTTAATGCAAACCAGAAGCTGCTAACTGCTTGCCAGCCCTGAAACCATGACAACCATCATCCATCCATGGGACTGAGTTGTTACAGATGTCATGGTCAACTAAGCAGGACATGTGTTCCAAACTTGTCATCTGACTACTTCAACCAATCTTGTTCAGCTAAAGGCAAAATAACTTTAGCAATTATTTTGCCTCACAAGGTTATTTTGCCTCATGAGGCAAAATAGACACAGCATAAAGAATTTATGTTGAGCATCACAATAAACTTTTGGATAATTTTCAGATACGGATAGTATGGCTTCAACCTAAACAGGATTCGGATCGGATATGGATATCATTTTTCAAAAACAGGATAGGATCGGATAGTAAAAATCCACTATCCGATCATTTCTGCTTGTGAAGTGCTTCTTTAACGCCGATCATGAAACTGGACAGGCCGCAAAATACTGTATTTTAGAATTCGCTGTGACCCAACCGGAAATCGAACCCATCCTACCAGTATTGGGTTTGTTGCCAGTTGACACGTTTATCACCGTGAATAAACATCTTTTGTCGACAGGAGTCAGTGGTGGGTGAACGTTGGTCAATCCAAGTATTTTGCTCAAACTCAAGCGACAAACAAAAAATCTTAGCTTCATTCCATCTCTCTTCGAACAGATACTTCTCTTTATTTCTGTAAATTGCATATGAATTGGTAACAAGCGTGAAACGAGTAAGCTTTGATTTCCTGACCTGACATTGCAAACCACTTTATTTAAATAACATGGACATGAATGAAAAGTAGAAGCTTTATCCACCAGCTGTCGAATTCGTTAGCACATGTTATTCATGCAAATGAGTAAACAAGAAATGAAATTGTTGCCCAAAATGGAGATGCGCACGCTGTGATGCATTTGATAAAAATCAATTACTTGGAAAAATTCATGTCGAATTTTAGCGAAACATGATTGCAACCAATCCATGTCGCACATCTCAGATTTACTGCTGACTTTGCAACCAATTAAATAACCTTTTCAAACAATAATGGAAAAACCCTTGAGATTTCGTTAAAATTGTAAGACTGCATCTCGCTGAATGAGGTGGTAGCAAAGTTGTATCCGCTAATCAACAAACAAATCGAAAATTTAACTCGCTTTTCTGATTGGAGTACCTGCGTAAGATGCGACGCGAAATTTTTCCCTTAAACAACCTGCTAGGATACGAACGAGATTTCATATTATGACAATGGCAATATGGTTTTTCATAAGTCTTTTCTTCTAACATAGGCATCTCTGAAAGTCTTATACCTTTGTATGAAGACAAAGGTAATTACACTGTTTGAATTCCTAGGACCGTGAAATATCCTTAAGAACTACGAAAGCCCGAAATCACTGGCGTTTGAGGCAATTTCGCCCATATCTCGTCGACCGATTACGCTAGAGAGTCAAAAACACCACACGATTTTTGTGTACTTTCTGATGAACAAAAACAGGTTCCTACTGCAATTGAAAATTCACCATACGTCACAATGACTTCGCAGAGACGTCACACGGTCAGGCAACAATTTCAAATGCAAAAAGTTTAGAAATATTTTTATTTTGTCAGCATTGAAAATAATAAGACAGGCATGCCACATTTTTCTTTTTATAAATTTGAAACTTCTATGATATAAAAGAGGGAATGCAAACCATACTTTCACACTCGCTGCAATACCTTATCAAGGTTCTGGATTTTGAACGCAAAGTGGTCAAAGGTTTTGACTACTTAGATTTGCAATCTAACTCACCTGAAACCAGTGGTATATAATGACTGTTTATAAAACGTAATTTATTTTTAAAATTTTGAAACGATCTACTGCTTCTTCGAAGCACCAAAAAGTGGTTTAACTTTTGGAAAACAGAACTTGTCTTGAAATCGTTTTGCAGAGTTGGTGAACAACTTATTAATTTTATTAACACTAAAAAAGCCTTCAAAAAACTATACATTTTTATTCTGAGACGTTTCGGATTAATCTTAATCCATCTTCAGTCAAAAAAAATAATAAAGCAACTCTTGGCAGTGCCAGCAATTCAAAAGCAAAAGACTCTGTGACGCAAGAAATAACAGTGTGACGCAAAAGACGTCAAAGCAAAACCAAGACCATCAACCCTGTCAAACCCTGTGTTTGACACAGGGTCAACCCTGTGTCAACCCTGTGTTCACCCTGTGCGTCAGGGTGACACACCCTGTGTGTGTGTGTCAGGGTCAACCCTGTGCGTCAACCCTGTGTTTGACAGGGTTGACGGTCTTGGTTTTGCTTTTGACGTCTTTTGCGTCACACCGTTATTTCTTGCGTCACAGAGTCTATTGCTTTTGAATTGCTGCCACTGCCAAGAGTTGCTTTATTATTTTTTTGACTGAAGATGGATTAAGATTAATCCGAAACGTCTCAGAATAAAAATGTATAGTTTTTTGAAGGCTTTTTTAGTGTTAATGAAACTGTTAAGTCTATCCCAATTTTATGATCCAAACTTATTAATTGATTTTTACAATCATAATTCTAGATAAGTGAAATAACCAGTTGCAGTGTAGAACATTATGGTCTGTTGCTGTTTTCCAAATCAGCATATGCCAGGAAACATGACAGAGTAGAAAAATGGGGATTTAAAATATTTGTGAGTTTGTTTATTATGTTGAGTGACAAGTGACAACAAGGGAGATTTTACGTTTTGCATGTTTCGCAAAAAGCAATTTTGACGATATTTTTTTTCCTGGGTTTGTTGTGAGACTTCTAGATAAAGCTATCCACTATTTCTTTGTTTAAGGAAGGATAAACTTGAAAATGTTTCTTTCGAAGTATGAAAGGAACCAAGTTTGTCCAATTTGCGAAACAGTTTTCTGTTCCAATAGGAAGAAATAACGTATCTTCAGGAAACTCTTTGCATTTTTCTCAATTCGTTGAGGAAGTTTGTTTCGTAGACTGCATAAAATGTGTCTGTAACCCTGTGGTTCGGTCTCCAACGCCGCTGCAACACGTTCTGTATAGTAAGCGTCTGTAAACCTGTCAATCAGCCTCCAATGCCGTTGTAAAACGTTCTGTTCTGTACGTTTTTATCAACATGCTTTGTGCAGAAAGTGTGTGTTTGTACTATGGACGTCGTGCCTGCGGACAAAATAAATCATCAAAAGTAAGCGATGTCATCGTTACAAGCCAGCGAAGACAAAAAATATCAACCTAACAACCTTTGTAATTCCCAGTTGTTGTCTTATTGGTGTATTCCTGATTCGGTCCAAGCGGGTGAAAGCAAGGGTCCAGCGCGCAATTCTTATTTCCATCACTTGTAGTTTACGCTCTCATCATGTTGATATATCTTTGGTCTGCGTTTGGAACTTGAAAAACTTTAGCATGTATAGAAAAAACAAACATTAACAGTCGCAAGCAGAATATTCTTTTGTTGATTATGATTCAGGAATGATACAAAGAATCACTCTTCATGCGAACACATCCTAAGAGGCTGGTAACTATAATTAAGGCAACCAATTTTTTGACCTAAAAACTTAAAATTTTGACTTTATAATTTACAAATTTTGACTTTATTTTAACCTACAAATTTTCTGCGTTTGCAACTACAAAATAATTCAGCCTTGGGTGTTGAGGTTAACCCAGAAGAATATTTATGCACTCTGTTTCAAAATTAAAAAAAATTTGTTTGTTTAACAATGGGGATGATGTATTGAATAGTACATTAATAACTAAAGTAGAGTCAAACCTGAGAACATCATAAAGCTGAAACACTATATGCATAATGGATTGAGCATTTACCAAAACAAGTAGCTTCTGTAATACCACATTTCTCGCCTATCACGCCTATCCTACATAATATTCAATAGCCCAGTAGTAGGCAAAACAACATTATCACATAAAAAATCGCAACAAGCCCATTATTATTACAGAATTGCAACTAAATTTGCAAAAGCAAATCACAATCTGTTCTTGCAGTTTCAATAAAATCTCGGTAAAGAGAAAAAACTGTGCTGCAAGAAAATTTTGACCGAAGGATAAATTTTGACTTTTTTTGACGTAATAACTTGGGATTCCCTCATGGTATGAGCGTGAAATGTGGTTTGTGGACGTTTCATAAACTTTAGAAACGGCGGAAAAAATTTGACTTTGTTGACTTTTGGTCGCCCCAGTTCAGGGGTGGGGAACCTGCGGCCCGCGTGAACATTTAATATGGCCCGCATCAGAATTTTCGTTACCCAATTTAGAACACAAGATAGCGTCAAAACGAAACTCCGTGACCAGCAGACAGAAAGTCAGGAGGAGTCTCACTCGTTCCTTGACATAGTTTTGTCTCCTCACTTTCCTTTGAAGATAAAGGTAGAAGTTTAAGAAAAACTAATTAATTTTTGCGGTCCGCCAGCGATATTGCACAATTCATGCGGCCCGTGACAGTCAATAGGTTCCCAACCCCTGCCCTAGTTGTAAGTGAAAAAGTATACAGATTTTTTTCTTTCGTGGATTCATCATCACTATAACAAGGATTTAAAAATTTTGGTCGGTGTTCCTGAAAGATGTATCAAAACAAATGAAAAGAGCGACTCGACCTTTGTTGAGTGACACTCTTGTGGTTATCAGTAATAACTTAGTGCTGTGTCAGTTTGATAAGCGAATACAAATATTCTTTCTTAGCTGGAAACAATGAATGCTAATTGCTCTTTATGCAAAGTCCGCGCAACATTCAAATCCAGAACATACAAGAGTGGTTCACGACGATGCGACCTTTGCGATAGAAAGTGATAACGACTGATAAATCAACCAAAGCAAAATTGTTCACAAAAAACGCGTTGATGCGAACATGAAGACACAAAACTAAAATTAAACGAACAAACATTTCCGAGTCTGATGAGGCAACGCATTCAAGCAGACATTTATCCAAGAAACCTATGAGGAAAGTACTGTAAATACTGAAACGACTGCTGCAGTGAATACTGACAAGTGCAGCGAAACAGAAAGCAATCACATTTTGAGGCTGATGCGTTTTGACTGTTAATGTTGGGAAAGGGAATAGTTTATTTTAACAGTTTTGTGACTTATGAGAACGGATACGCGCGAAACCTGAGTCTCACTTTAAAATCAATTCCTGTTTCTAACGAATGTGTGACATATAAAAGAATAAAATTGATAAAATCAACTGACATCGCTGGCACACTGATTCAATGGACTGTTAACTCGGTCATGAAACCGCACTCGCTTTAATGCAAATGAGAATGAAAGTGAACTGATGAATGGTGAATAAATATGACGCCATTTAAAGTTTATTTGAAAGTTTGTCGCAGCTCGATGCAGTTAATATTTTTGTCAAAAATCTTTATTCAATCTTTTTGGTCTGAAACTGAAGAGTCCACCAAGCATTTTTATTTGTGCAGGTTTCCCTTTTTGGAAGCGCTCACTTGTAACTCATTGAAACTTTGCTGCTGAAGAAACTGGTTGCATTTCGAAATATCTTACAACCAAATACCTGTAACTGTTTTTTCGTTGTTGCTAATATTAGTTGACTTCTTACCAAGAGGTTAAAGACTTGTAAAGTGACAATTGTTTCTTATTGGGATTGTAAACATTAGACAAATATCTAATGCAATTTGGATACAGCCACTCGCATAATCAATTTTATTTCACTCACTTTTCACACTCGTTTTTTCTCTTGGGAGGGAAGATCGCGGGAGAAGTTGCCCTGTAGGAAGTCTTGAAATGCCTCACGTTTTTTTTTACAAACGTCTTATAGTTCTGCTGGCTCCACAACAAAACATGACCCAGTAAGATAGGAGATGTAATCAAGACACCTGGTCTTGTGGGATGTTTTCCCGTCGGGATAGCCAGCAGGACTTGACTCGCCGATCTTTCCTGGATCATTCTGGTCATTTGTTCGAACCATCTTAGCTGAGATCACTGTATTCGGAGGAGAAGTGGTTCAACACAGGGCCGGCCTTAGCAAGTGCCGGGCCCGATTGGAAGCACTTTTGCGGGGCCCCAATCAGTGGCGCGTGCAGAACTTTTTGAGGGAGGCACACGTCATAACGATGGAAATCGTTGATGTGAAAGGGAGGTCTGGGACATGACCCCAGTTTCACCTCTCTAGCATAGACTTCAACGGACAATGCCGTAACACCAAGTAAATACATGAGTTGTTACATTCAATACCTTCAGAGATGAGGTATTTGGTGTAGTGCAACTGCACACCCAGAGCTAAACGTTTTGCAGTAATAACAACAGATTTTGTTTTCGATGCCCAGTATATCACCCATGGACAATCTACCGCTTCACCATCTGACAACACTCTTTTGCAGTGGAACATGGAAAACTGTGTTCCATCACTCGTGTTTTTCTGAGGAAAACTTCTGTTGCGATGTGACTGCAGGTGGTTCGTCTCTTTGGGCTAAATAGTTCCTAACATTCCGACTCATGACAACTTTCCATGTAGCAGAATCGTTTGCTAATCCAATGGTTCCGACAAATTTTGAATTTTCGTCCTCGCAAGCCTCATCAGATGCACCAACTTTGTCAGACTCAACAATTTCGAAATGACTTATCTCATTTCCCGAACATAAACTGCCACTTTGACTGTCTGCAGGGCCGCAACCAGCTGCAAAATGATTGTAACTTGTTGTGGTATTTTCGGGGGATAATGATTGTAAACTGTTGTGTAGCAAAAAACTAAATATGTTTTTGAAAATTTAGTCTTCAGTTCGCATAATTAAAACTACAGTAGGTTTATTTCAAGCGTTTCAGCCAATCTCAGATTGCCTCATCATTTTTGTATCAGCACACAGTTGCAATTACGAACTAAAGTTAGCCTTCAGAAGACGTGTAACTGTTGACACAGCAATAACTATATCTAGACGCATCTTGCAAAATCTATTGAAACTTGATTCGCCCAATACGAAACACTTGCAACAGAAACAGAAAACAGCTTCAAAACTTAATCCTCTCTGCTTAAATAACTGCTACTGAAAAAAACTAGGTTACAGATTTCCGAAAAACCTTGACCATTGTTACAATTAAAGGACGTATTATGATGATGGACGGCTTAAAAAACGCGCAGTTCACTTTGATTTTCGTTGGAAACGGGTCTCACCCTTAAAAATTACTTTGGGCTCCGCGCCGGCGTTACACTCTACACATGCAGCTTCCATAGAAAGTGTAAATTTGCATAAGTTAGTAGGCGTAGCGCGGGACCCGCTTTGGCGCGAGGTCAGACTGGAAGCAATCGGTCCAGTCGGGTAAAGGCCGGGCCTGGTTCAACATTCAGAACGATGGGAATTTCACAACTGCGCACTTTGTTGCGAAATGTCACACAGTTCGAACTCCTCGCAGAAATCCCATCTCTGCCGATTGTACTTGGGATAATATTCTTCTAGTCATTACCCAAGATTCATGACCAACCACAGGTGAGGATCGGAAGAAACACCAAATAATACTTAGAAAGATCTGTTTAGTTGGTGGTACAGCGTAAGAGAACCAAACACAATTTTCAAAAATTTATAGCCTGAAACTGACCAGTGTGCTTTTTTGCCAGTGTCCATTCTCCCCTTCCCCCATATCGAGCTTTTTTGTGTAGGCCTATACTTGAATGTGTTCACATGGAAACATGTGTACTGCACGGTCTTGCAGTGGTTCTTAATGAATTCACTGATTGTGGTTGCTGGAATATTGGCTGCTCAGAAACTGTGCTGAAGTAGCGTAATGCGCATAACGCAAGTAAACCAGAGAATTGTTGGTTCCCTTTTAAATTTGCATCGGTTTTGCATTAGTCACTAAAGTTCAGTGAAACTTGTAAAGTCCTGAAGCATTGCATTAGTCACTAAAGTTCAGTGCAACTTGTAAAGTCCTGAAGCAGGATTATGATGAGCGTGTCTTGTCATACAACATGTTTCCAAAAATCTATGCAGTCGCAGGCGACGTCGATATATACGTAGAGATCTGTTGGGGAAAAAGAATTTCCTTTGGCTCAATGCGAGCATCGCATGTATGTGGTTGTTCCTCAAGACCTTCTTTCCAAAGCTTAATCCGCGTTTCCTTCTTTGACTGGTCAAGAGGGCTACATGGTGTGTGACAGGAAACCCAACCGAGAATTTAACCGCTGGGGTGCTGCTTCTGCATCATTCAGAAGATGGTTTGGGCAAACGATGAGATACAAACTGTGCAGATGATTATTGGCGATAAGTTACATGAATCTCTTATTTTTCCTAAAAATTTATGCATCGGGCGAAAAAGCGCAGTTTATTTTCACATCTTTGCAGATGTGAATTCTCATTATCGGGCCCTAGGCTATTTTAGATTGAGGGCCCTTCTAGAATGTATGTCATACAAATTAGCGATACACGTGCTCGTTGCATTTGTTGAAAGTTGTTCCCATTCATAAACATATTACATTATTCTCAGTTCCCTCGATATCAGGAACAAAAACAGTGATAATGACACTAACAAAAAGGCAGCGGTGGATTTATATGACCACACTCCCATTACATATTTATTGAGTACCTCACTGGCCTCGTGTACTCTGAAAAATTGATTTACGCATTTTGTTCCACGCATTATAAGTAACAGTAACCAATTCTTAACGCAATTAAAAGAGAATGCTCATCGTCATTCACTTCAATCCTTCGCGCTCATTCTTCTATGTACTATAGACCAGGGGTGAGCAAATAGCGGTACGCGGACCATGTGGTCCGAGACAGCGTTTTAAGTGGCCCGCGGAAGCATTCAGGAAATTCTTCAAATCTGAAATATTCCCAACTAGTGTTAAGGCTAACTTGAACTGAGACTTGTTTCAAACTATACGCAGTCTTCTCAAAGTTGCCTCCGAGCCAAATTAATTGCCCACTCTTTCTATAGTACAGGGGTTCCCAATCTTTCTCTTACCATGTACCCCTTCAGCATTCTGACAGATGAGCAAGTACCCCTTCAGCATTTCGACAGATGCATATGTACCTCTAAAATTTCCTATGACAATACATTTTATCATGATTATTCATAGATATATTCAACAATAAGCACATAATGATTTTTGAAAAGAATGTTCACTGACATATGTGTAAATATTTCGAAATAAATTATATATGCAAATGCAAATATATTTTGCTCTTCTATTGATAACCTTAAATGTACCCCTTCAGATAGGTAAATGTACCCCTGGGGCTACATGTACCCCAGGTTGGGAACCCCTGCTATAGAGCAATGGTGGGCAAACTACGGCTCGCCGACACATTTTGTGTGGCTCTCCTAGCGGAATAGCAATATTTCAAATTGATAGCGAGTTGTTGCCTCATATTTAATGTTGTTTCATTTATCAACATATTTACACGAATTTGTAAGGTTACGGTTAGATGCCAACGAGTCTGCGCGATTTGTTGCAGGTCGTTTTATGCACAACCTCTATTGTTTATTGAACTGTATTTGACACTACAAACTGATTTTGCGGCTGTTGTTTTTGGTTTTCTGCCAATGACTCTTCTATTGAACAAATTTGCCTACCCTGCTATAGAGATCGTTTGTTAGCGGCGTACCAAAAAATGTGCGTTGAACCAAAACAAAAATACAAACTTACAGAAACCACAACAAAAATACAAACTTACAGAAATGCTGGAAATTGTCCTTACTCCCAAAATTTTGGGATCCCGTGAAATCGCGAACCGTAGGCTTAAACCTTTTTAGCCTAATGGTATATCCGCGCCTGCATCCTTGATCATCCCACTCGTCATTCTCGATAACATATTCGCCAAGACACCAAACGAGTTGTATGCGTTTCCGAGAAGAGCATCAGATTAATGAAACGCTTTGATTCAAAGGCTGCTTGTGTTTTCAAGCGTAAGCTTGTGACTGTTTTTGATTTGCTGCACGAAGCATATCCACTTCAAGTCGACCACGCCCTTTGCGAGACGCGAGGAACGGCGGTGACGTCAGCTTTTCATGGTTCATGTTTTGGGAGTTTGGAACGAATTTTGAGTTTTGATTTCACAAATCTGACCACTTTGTTCTGATCATTCGAATATTTTCCTGCATGACTGGAAACGCAACAATATGTTTGAAACCAAGGAGAAAATGGCGTTTTTTATACAAATGGTGGTTTATGAATTTTCATCTTAAAACATATCCCTGAAAAACTTTGTTCAAGACTCTTGTGAGGGCTGAGTTTTCTAAAACAGTTGAGAAACATCGCAACCAACTTTACACCCTTCATAATGTCACGCTTAAGAGGAAACCATGTCGAAGAAACAAGTTATTCTTCATAAATGGATCCCCACTGGAACAGGTCTTTCTATATGAGAAATCGAACAATACTTAAACAGCACCTGCATTGCCGTGACAACATCAAGGGTATAGTGGAAGTTTTTTCGGCAATTTGGCAACGTCTTCAAAAAATCGTGAATGTCTTAATCTATATGGAGACATTTTGTAGTGGATCTCCAGAGAGCTGTTGAACGCCTGGTGCGTGCCTTCCAAAGTTTCCTCTCCATCATAGTTTAGTACAATCCGAACGCAATGGTATCATAAAAGTAAAACAAGGAAAAACGCTCGGTTTCCAATTAAAAGCATTTAATACATCTACGCTGACGATGGAATGTGCAACAAAAACAAACAAAATAATGCATTCATCAAACTCTCACAGAAAAAGATAAAAGATATCAGGTTGGAATGTGAAGGTGTTTGTGTAAAAAAACGTAGCACGAAAACGTAAAATCTTATGTAAAATTGGGTTAAACTTGAAATGGCATTGTTGCAGGAGTAGCAAAACATCGGATTAATTTGTTTAACCATTATACGCGTCCACCCACGACCATAACCCTCGTGAAAAGTTTTCGTTGCCGAACAGCATTTCGCCAATATAGAACAATGACAGAACAATGACACAAATTTAAATCGAAACGTTTGCAAACGATTAATTACGAAGCATCTTTGTCAGCAAATAACAAACTCAGCAAAAATGAAAATGGGCTTTTCATCATCATATCTGTTTCCTCGGTGGCAATGTACTGTACTTGGAAGCAGTTGTTAACGTTGTAATGTTTTTAGTCTGTGAAAAGATCTTCACATTATTTAACAAAATTTATGATTCGTTCACAAGTAATAATTGAAAACCCAGAACTATTTCTGAAAAGTATAGTACAAACATTTTTTTTCAAGTTTTGCTACTTTTGCAAAGGAACTGAAACAAAAGTATCAAGATTCTTAATAGGTTTACATTCGTTGTATGAAGTTCGAAAATGCTGCACATTGCGCTCATCAGGATGGAAGCTCTAGTCATAAACATGGCAGAGCTCTGACAGTGTTGCGTAAAAACGTGGTCGCGAAAAGTCATGCGTCGAAGGACGTAATGAAACCAATCGGTTATTTTGCGAATAGCTTGGGTTATGGGAGAGTTGCTCGTCGAATGGATTGAATAAAATTAAGTTGTGTTTTGTGGTTTTTCCATTCAAACACGTTTGCCGTATTCTTAGTGGCGGTTGCTTGCGGGTAGTTAATTACTGTGCCAACACTGTGTGAGTTGCACAACTGCTTAGATATATTAATCAGGCGCAAAGCGTGTGAGAGGACGTCAATGGCGGATGACAAATTGCGTCAATGGGAACGATGTAACGTCAAAGCGAACCACATCTACTTCACAATAGTTAACATTTCGTAAAACGTTTTTGAGATAAAACACCCAAGCTTGTGGGTTATAATAAAGTTGATGAGCTTTTCAGCATCTTGAAGCAGCTGTAAATTAAGCTGGTAATTAATGATACGCTCTTTGACAAGTTTCAGCTGCAAGATTTCAGATGTTTCAGCTGCAAGAAGATTCCAACTTTGTGGAAAAATCAAGGCGGCGCTGACATGTACAGCCGTCCACCTGCGGACATGTAACGTTGAGACAACTTTGTGTGTGAAGCAGCAAATATTCACTAAAGTCAGCGTGGCAGCGACAGCTACAATTGTGACTCATTACAACTTTGTCGATGTCATATCTGTAGCGCAGCTGTGTACTTGAACTTACGGAGCAACAATTGCCTTTTTTGCGCAGTTGCAGCCAAAAATATATTTCGAATTAGGAAATCGTTATTCCTAATAATTATGCTGCCTACAACATAATCCTTTGACAATTGTTTGTGAAGAACTTCGGTGTTTACAAGACGTGAAGCGAAAAGGTAAAGCAGGAGTTCGAACTCTTTGACCTGGCTGAACTCTATTGGCGTTTGTTACTTCCAATCCAAGATTCTGTTTTTGAATTGTTTTTGGTTCAAAGTAGAACGTTTATAACATTTTTAAACAAACCATGAAAAATTTACCGTATTTGAAACACGCAACATCTGAACAATTATCCAAGAGAAGACTTGCGTTGTTAAACGAAGCTTTAAAAGTAACTTCTTTGAACTGATTTGCTCGCACCTCTAAAAAAAATAAATTTTCCAGAACTACATCAATTTGTAAACGGTGTACGTCGCGGAAAGTGATAATCGATTTTCCCATCCTCGACAAAGATGAACTCGGCGTTTCTCCAAATGTTTCAGGTACAACAGGGAAGAATTAAAAATCGCTCTTCAAATCGTCACGCGTCACATCATTCAGTCCGCGGTCACCGTGTCCAAGGAGCACAGGGTCACGGTTGACCTGGAAGGTCACGCTTGGCTACGTGGAAAGCGATTTTAAATCGAATTTTCTCCAACAAGCTTCAATCACGTCATAAGCCATGGGACATGTAGATCTTTTTAAGGGATGAACTGTAAACAGTTTTTATAAAATGTGAGCATCGATTTACTTGAAGCAAGGATGGCACTGGTTCGAATCGTACTCCAACCTTATTTATACTTCTCATTAGGTTCATTCCGTTTATATTATTTTAGCAAGAAACAACGAATTTGGTTGTGCAAATATATAACACGCAAAGACCTCTTATTCCCCTGGATCTGGTAGCAAGACCTGCAGTGATTGTGGAACTCATTCAATAGTGTGTCGCGTATGTTCATGGGATGCATTTAAAGCAAATGTTAGGACTATCAACGAGCATGGCAAATAATTACCAAAGAAATAAAATGGTTTGCTTCTGATCAAGTGCTGGTCGATGCAAAAGCATTTTTGCTGTTGACAAACGAATGTGTGAAGCAAACTAAGCAGAAAAAAACATTACTATGATATGAACAATGCTAAATCTAATTCTCGCATCATGAAAAATCCGTTGAAACAGAATATCAAGGAAAATCATTTTTTCTGAACAGGCAATTCTTTAGGTTTCAACTGACCTCATGTTAAAACATCTCTACTACGACTATTTTCACTTAAACGAGTTTGGTATCAACTACAGCTCTTTGCTATTGCACAATGAAGTTCTTTGACAGTCGTTTTGATGACCAACGTTAGTTTCATGATTGTCGACACAGCATGTTGGACCATGATGCTGGTTCTGTTGCGCACATCATAGGTTTGTTTGGAGGATTCTCCAGGAAAACATCATTTGCATCTGTACAAACATGGAGTTTTGCTGACTGATTCGTTCTGTGAATTGCATGAACAAGTTAATGAGTGCTCCATTTCCGGAGGTCAACCGGGTGCATCAGAAGAGCAACCCTTCTCTTGGATCCACTCATCCATCATTTCGTGGCAGATAAACAAAAGAAGTTCATCGAAAAGGGAGTTGCTCAATTTTTCTCACGCAGTCAGCAGTAGCTGCAACAGTGACGTAAGACTTGCTTGCTACGTTGCATTTTTTGATCGGTTCTTCGTAAGGTTTGTCAAATTTTTCCGGATTTTCAAAGTACCTGACCTGAAGAGAAAAAATGACAGCAGGTCACGATTTCAGAAATGTTTCATATGGAAATGAATATTTAAGCGAAAAAGTTACATTGATTGTTGATGAATTTCCAACCGATTTGTTTTCTTACCGGAAGTAATGGCTGAGGACCTCTGCACAACTTTGACAGTTTTGATTTGCGAAGCCGATCACTGAGATCTTTGGAAGTTTTCTCATTCCAAGGATACTGAAATAAAAAACTTTTCCTTTTACTACAAGCTAGATTTTGATGATGGCACACGACTTTTCGCGTGTGGTGAAAACTCACAAGGAGCTGAGATAAAACCAACCATTGTATCATGAAAACAAACTGATGTTGCACTTACGTCAGAAATGACATCACTCATGGCCATGTTTGCCAATTTTTCAGGTGATGTCACAATCAGATCGTACAATGACTCGACAAAGAATTGTGGATGTGGATCGACGGGTCTGCAATTGTTTCATAAAATTATTCAACCTCATGTTTCGTTGGCATTTTATAAACTAAGCTGGATTTTACAAACAGTTAATTTCTTTCAATGGTCTTAGCGAAATGTGGGCAATGATTGACTTTATCCATTTGGACTTTATAAACCGTATGGACAGTTCTGTTTTTGTGCAAGTTGCTAAAACGCATGTAATGTATGCAGAGTCTGAAACGCTTGGAGTCCCCAAAAGTGAAGCACTGTCACGAGAAAGCTTTGATTTTTCTCAATCTGGTTTAAGCTGATCAGACGTAAATGTCTAAGCGTAGTGAAAACTAAACAAAAAGAGTTTCGTTAAGAGACTGCAACAATAAATGGGTAGAAACTCACTTAACGGCTTTTATCCCAGTCATTTCTTTCAAAATATCTTCGGCAAATGGGGCCGAACCGCACATACTTAGGGGAATCACAGGATAATAAAAAAGAGCAGAAATGCACATTTCATCTTCAGTCCCTCCTCCACCCTGAAATAATCAGAGTTAGAAAGAAATAAAAGAGCTTCTTGTTTCGTGTGCGGAGGAATATTTCTGCTTGAGAATGCTGTTTACTGAAAAAGCTTTGAAAAATTGAAAAAAGCATGTTTGTGTATCATTTTCAAAATTATAACGTTCAACCTCGAAATATTGTTTTCACTTTAAAATTAACTAAAGCTGAAAAACTTCCAATGACGAAAACCTTAAGATAATGTTCAGAATTGAGTGCAGTTGGCTTTGATACTTAATTGAGTTCTTATTGAAGAACTTCACGTCCTCCAATCTAACGATTCATCTTATTCCAATAAAGTTAAAAAATGCCTACAGGTTAAAGGTGTTCGTTTTTACTGAAAAGACAAAAACATAGCGAGAATTTATTCTACATCTTGAGTTTTTGACGAAAACCTTCATGCAATTCTGAAAGCATTTTTTCCCAATTGCGCTATCATGCATGCAGCCATGGTGTCTGCTGCAATAACACTCTTTTTGACACAGATATTTGGCGCACGTGATTTTGGGTCTAGTTTATATTGACCTGTGATTCTTTACTACGGAACGAGATGTTTCATAACGTTCGTTACACCAAACATGTTTCAGAGTTGCGATATAAATGATAGAAGAGCATCTTCTTTAATTTACGTTTCAACTTACCACAGTAACATACGATCTATCCAATGTCGAGCTCTCACATCTAAGTATGATGGAGTCGCCTTTCTTCACAACTTGTTCCTCACGAAGTAAACGTATTTCTTGAAATTTGACGTCGTAGTGATCATCTCTTGCAATTGGTTTTAACTCTTTTCCATTCCTTAGTAACATTTGAATAACATACAGTTATTATTTTACCAAAACATTTGCGCATGATTTCACTCAGCTCTGTGTCAAATCTGAACCAAGTTAACAAATGATTTGCTCAAAACTGAAAGTTAAGTTTCTCATCCCCGTTAAATTGCAATACAAGTTTAAACAGGAAAAATATTCATCAAAGATAGAAAGAAGAAAATTTGTTCTGAAACAAAAAATCAGTTCTCTTATTTTCTTTTTACATTAATTCAATTATGATGATTGTTAATTCTTTTGAAAATGTCCAAACCTGACTATAGGCAACAATTGATTGAAAATCGTGGAAATGCCCTAAAGACACTCACGTTTATTTCGAAAAATGTTTTAAATACAGGGTTCAAACACCAAGTTTGAAAAACAATTTGCCATTTGCTTTTTTAAGTGTTAGATTTATCGAAGATTTCCTTTGTTGATTTTCACTACCACCGTTGAAACAGAGCTTCGAATTTTCGCTTCGAACTACACTCCCTTCCTGAAACTTGAATTTCTACATACCTCAAATGCTGAAGCATCATGCCTCGACCTGTCAGGTGGGAATGATAGAAAACGCCGAAGACGTTAACTTCGTTGACGTTTGCATTTTCCATTGCCTTCAAACAACAAAAAAGACCTTTGTGAAAAGCATATTAAAATGCAAGAACATTTTCTTAGAGTTTTACATAAAAGGCAATAAAATTGTTTGGCAATCGTTCAGATAATGCTAGACGGTCCGCAGAAAGGATTTAACTACTGAATAACTGTCCAAAGCGCATATTGCCTAAAACTGTTTAGGCAACTCACCGATGATAAGCATGTACTATCACATTCCGCATAAGTCATAAATGAAGCTGTTCTGGGGGGAACGACATGTGTTACCCCCGAAACCTGATGAGTAATGAACAACACCCCTGACTCTTGGCTCCTGAGGTCGGAGGTGTGTATAATGCGGAAGCCGGAAGCATCTCGTATATCTGCGTGAAAATGGTGGGAAAAACGTTCAAAAGAGACACTTCACTGATTTCTTTGTGTTCGGCGCATAAAATCAATTTTGAAGCACAAGTATCGTCAAAAAGAAAAATTGCGTGGAATTTGATGAAACAAAGACAATTTGCGTCGAATTTGATTAAACGCCTTGCTTGACCATGCTTTCCGAGTGTTAATACATTTTCCGAGTGTTACGAAACACCGTCTTTCATAAGGCGGTGAAACACCGTCTTTCATAAGGCGGTGGAAATTATTGAAAAGGAAAATAAGGTTTTTCAATGTTTGGAAGGTTTTGTTAAAAATAATTTGTTTTGTTTTAAATGGTGTTTTTATTTCAAAAAATAATTTGAAGTGTTTGTTGAAGATCAAACGCTTGTTTAGAACTTAACATTTTTCTAACGTTGTACTTATTGGTTCATTTTCTAGTTTGGCACAATTAGGATTTATAAGGACCTTGCGTAGGATAGAAGAAGGTGTAACAATGTTTCAGGGTAAATGTTGATATTCGAGAGACTTGATTTTTGGGCAATGATATCGATTGAGTCAAATTGCTGTCGTTGTGAAGTGCTAAGACAAATATCACATTTTTAGGAATAGGACCCCTAAAGGAACCTTCCTTCGTAGTGATTAACAAAATTACTGCCACTGCTTGCTATAGATTTTTTCTGTAAATTTCTGCCCATTTCTGCCCTGATAATGAAAACAATAATCGAAAGATCTAGATTTGCTGCAAGCTTTGGAGGTACCAGCCGAATGGACTCTGCTTTCATCTTTTTGAGATAATTCAAACATGCACATATATATGTTCAAGCAATTAGCCTCCACCAACATGAAGCAGTGGAATCAATCAACAAACAGGAAATCGATTTTCCGTAAGTGTACAAATCCTCAGTCCTGAAATCTACAAGAAACACTTAAGGGTAAAATGCTGAGAGGCTTACACAAGAGCAGAGAAAGCAAACAAACTCAAGACTGAAAAGAATAACTCAAAACGTAAGCTGCGGCAAGTAAAAATCTGGAAAATAGGCCATTGTCATATAATTGCTTTCACTAAAACTGCATGGCTATCTGACGCTAATTACAGAGCAACAAAACCACAGCTATGAACTCACAGCTATGCGAGTAATGCCGCCATGACTCAACACTAAGCGGTAGTGGAATGTGCAAGTGGAAAGGCTGTCATGAGGTCATTAGGTTTGCAGACGTACGGTAGATGGGGTCATTAAACTCTGAACGCTGGGAAGGGAAGCACAAAAACAAATATGTGTTAAGAATACGTCAAATAAATGGGCAAAGTGAAATGGCAAAAAAGATCAATAAACATGGCAAGTTGGTTTTAAGCCTTTAATATACACAGGTATCCAGAGAGTAGAAACTGTTCTTTTCTACAAACGTAATAGTGAGTCGTGAATTGTAAAGAGTAAAGTGTAATCGCAAAGTGTAAAGGGTCATCAATAGGTGGTTTATTCATGATGACATAGAACACTGAATAGTATTGCGATAAAACCATTTGTCGCTAATCCTTATTATTAGGTTTGTTCCAATTACTTCGGTGAGATGACCAGCTCGTGGAAAACTTGTTTACTGTTTGGCCAACATACTGTTGATTGCATTTCACACAAGCCGCTGCATAAATAACACAGTTTGCATATGTCAAGCTTCGACTAGGCAGTAAATTTTCATTTTTTCTTGGATATGTGAAATAGTTGGGGCTATGGAGTTCTTTTTTTCCATCTTGGTTGCGTCCAACACCAAAGATTTCATTCTTCCTCAATTTTATAAAAATCATGTCGACATATGCAGTTGTTTCATAATCAATTAGGTCTGGAGTTTTTGAGGATTTCAGTTTAATTTTCAATTTGAGCGACAGTTGTCGTTTTTACTAATGCTAAAGAGTTTACTGGACTTTTTCATTTGTTTGCTCAGTAACAAGAAGCTGTATGATTTCGATTATTAACCCCTAAAACACAAGGCATAATTTTTGCAAGAAACGTTTACTCTGGGTATCAGTTTGCTTGTTTATTGATAGAGAAGGAGATTTGTGGCAGTATTGAAAATGTTGTAAGATCATGAGTGAAAAGACACTTGGGATTAAATTTATGTCTAATCGAAAGATAAAACTGCGTTTTGGTGCAAAACAATGAACACATTTTTGGAGCTATGTACAAATGTATAAATTATTCAGAAGCTTTTTGCTTCTCATTACTTTAAAGTAACTTTCCATATAATAAAAAAGGTTGCTTGCTGAAACCGAATTAAAATCATTACTGTAAATTTTCAACTAAGAAAAAAAGAGTGAATTTTCGAGTCAATCAAAATTGATCCATTCCACCTTTTGCACGGAGAGGTTCAAGAACCGAGTAAGTTGCTGCAACAAAAGTATATATTTTCGAGAAAATCATTACCTTTAAGCTGCGGATTATCGTAGTGGGTTTCCAGAAGAACATATTCAGGTGAATGTCTTCCTCCAATTGGAAACCCGACATCTTTTGGAAAAGTAAATGCCTGAAAAGGTGTAGGTGAATTTAGCGGCTACAAACAAGCAACAATATCAGTCAGTTCTTCGGAGTCTTTCACTGTTTCAAAAGTTTGATAGAATCAGTTTGAACTGACTTTATCCAACGTGGTAGCTACACTATGAACAAATCTTGTGAAACTGAAGATGCATTATCAAACCGCACATGAACCATTACGTTAAAGAGATGATGCTCGGAAAGATATTTCGTACAAGTTATCGCATGTTGCGATTTGGCGATAATTGTGGTGTTTTTGTCTTCTTGCAATGCGTCTCCTTTGCCACCAGTAGTTTTAAAAACACGTTATTAAAATTTTTCCTAAGATACATGCTCTTTCACTTTGCAGTAGTGAAGTGTCGTCAACTTTTCGAGATTTGAAGGTAAACTTTAGCCGAATAAACAATAAAAACGTTTACAAATTTTTGATTGAAAGCACCGCCTTTACCGTTTGTCCCACTCCCCAAGCAGCAACAAACTGGGTGCAGCTGGAACGATCAGGTGGGTTGGGATCATTCAAACAGTTGAAGTTTCTGCCAACATCGTTTGGATTCTGCAAATAACACGTGTCTCTGTTGAATGATGGTTGAAATGATTTGTAGATTGTTTTTTTTTCTTATCCTCAAAACTCTTAAAAATGTCTCTGCGAGATTTAGAAAAAGATGATAGCTTTTATTTTATAGAATCTTTAAGTGAAACCTGACTGGAATCAGTTGAAGGTGTAACAATCGTTAGACTGTATGTTCTCCTAGCCCAAAGGAAATTTCGTGATTTTCAATAAGCGACAAATTGAAGGTTGTGTTGATAAAAATTACCTACTGGTTTTATTACTTCTGTTTGCAGGAGACCCACACATACAGGCCTTTACTCAAAATGTTCGAGTTTTTTTCCGTTACGCAGAAAACGAATCCTTGTTAACTTTCTCGTCCGCCGCGCATATGACATCGTTAGTTCGCACTAACTGGCGCACGCGGTGCTTATGAATATTACTCGAATCTTACCTCGCAATGGTTAACCCGCAGTTTGTTGGGCTGATGCATTCAGCGATTTGTGAATAGAAAGCGCAAAGACACACAACAAAGAGCCTCACTGGATGACCCCCCCCCCTTCATCCAAATATCGTATTACATCCAGGCCCTCTGAAAAAAATTTTACCAAGTAGTACGAAGACGGATACCGGTCCCCCCTGCACCAAGCACCGACGTCGACAATTGCTTGTTTGTGTAGTAATCAGAATGTAGATGAAACAACTACCCTGCTAAAGTCTGTAAATAGTTTGATTGCTGTGCTGGCAACTGCGTTACATTTGTAAGTTTGGGCTTGATTATAGAAAACGTTAACGGGTGCACTTTCGTCCTCCCGGGCCCCAACACTTACTGGGACCGGGTACGATGTACCACTTGTACCCTCTTCTCTTATGCCCTGATTGCATTAACCGAACATGAGGTACGTATCTAACAACACACGGCAAGAACTGAGCTGTTGTATGAAACGTAATGTTGTTGTGAAAGTGGAGTTGAGCTGCTTTCAGAAAAAACACAGAAGCTTCACAGCTGGTTTTCGATAAAGACTGATTTCGCTTTGCTAAACCGTTATAACGTTGCTTACTGGTTTACTTGCTCTTGCAGCGCCCCTACATCGGGCAAACGCAACGCAGTGTAAGGAATCCTGTAGAGGAGGACCGAACCTCACTGAGTTCGTCCAGTCTGCGAGTATTTGCAGATCATGGAGCTGGTTCTCACAACTACAAAGTCATTGCTAATGACAACGACTGGGGATGTTTGCAGATTTTTGATCTTGCACTGGTGATGGTAGAATAGGGTACCGAGACGTTTACGATATGTCTCTGAATAGCTTTTCTTTGGCCATTATTTTTATCCTTGGGATGTTTAAGACTTCTGTTTTGCGTGTGCCGCCGAAGACGAATGTACAGTATTAACAATGTCTAAACTATAGACCAAAGAAAACTGTTGATATACACACCAAAGAAGAGTAACAGTGGTTATGTTTATTTATGGGGAACTTGGCTTAAATAAATGAATCACCTTGGGAGGTCTGGAGCAAAAACTGAGGATCATGTGGTGCACTTCGTGGACAAGCTCTCGTTCTATGAGTGGTTCTATCTGTAACAAAATAACAAATCAAAACTTTTGAAAACAAAGCTACCACAAAATATCGTGATATTTGATGATTGTTTTCCTCAGATATTACTTACTTTACAACAAGCAGTGCATACCGTTCTATGACTTAAAAACGTAGCCGGAAATATCTGAAACGTTTTGAATATTGGAATTCCATTCTCAAGATGGACTTGGCTGTTGTCGCGCTTGACAATGTGTCATCGATGCAAAGTTGACAGACGAGCGATACGTCGATGAAACAGCTCTTTTTAAAATCATATCGAAAGAGACTCTGGGTATGAATGATTCTAAATCTTGATCATTTAAGGGAATACCCAAAATAAATACTTTTAAGAATGAATAAGGTGTAGCAACGCAATTTAATTGAAACGACCAGTTCAGCTGAGGCAGGATTACAACAAGATATTGACAAATACAATATTTGTTATGTCCTCACTGCTGTGTAGAGTAACACAATTGCAAGTTGTAGAGAAAAGCAAAGCTGATGTTGAATTAAATTCTGCTTGGGGGGTTTAGACATATACTGCGTTAACAGCATCATATCGCATGCAGTGTGGCAACTCATGGGTTGAAGGCTGCAGCGATAAATATAAAGCAATCATGCAAGATGTCAGTGATTGCAATCATGCAAGATGTCACTAGTTTCCTTACGCAATAAATTGCGATAGATTCGCTTGGTGTCGGTCACTGTTGTGGCTTTACAAATATTGCTGAATGACACATACAAGCTGAATCATTGCAAGGAGATGGGAGCAAAACCAGGCAGGAGATTCCTCAAACAGCCGGCTGAAAAGCTCAAGGCGGTTTTTGTTGCTTTTGATTAGGAGAGACGAATCCCAGCCGTTGGTGCTTCCACTGAAGACGTTGACATCAATTAAAAAACTTTGAGAGACAAGGGGAATGACTTACGAATTTTTGCTTTAAATTTTTTAGCATGGAAATTCTGCATAGTTTATTGTACCGCAACTGGAGTGTTAATTTTTATCGAATTACTCCATTTCACTTTGGCAAAGCTAGACTTTTTCCGCTGCACGTTACG
>Ga0210059_1003268_pt1 | contig 25846 bp, 15 predicted proteins | sample Ectturendosymbi2_FD_188042 | JGI IMG/M metagenome (GOLD analysis project Ga0210059, IMG submission 188042) | Ecteinascidia turbinata endosymbiont from Florida, USA - Sample 2 (SPAdes) (version 2) | ecosystem: Host-associated > Tunicates > Ascidians > Unclassified | place: Key West, Florida... | reverse complement strand
CGCAATTATCTGTAAAGTTAGTGATATGTCGGCTAAGCTTTGTTTGCTACCACTGCCTCGAATATGTTAGATGATACACTAGCAATTCGCAAACGCTTGTGCTGCCTTTTACGATTATGTGTAGAAACTGTTGTTTAAATTCTGTTTTGGTGATTTGACAAAGGTATTTTGCTTTTGGTATCGACCAACAACCGTGTAGCGTAGCTGTGAGATAATTCTACGATCTGTAGTGGTACTGCAGTGCATTTTGCTTGTCTGCGATGTTGAGAAAAGTGCTGTTGAGAATATTTCGTGACAAATAATAGCCGACTGAGACATCAGAATTTGCTGGAAGTGGTATGAAGTAATGCTACTATATAACATAAGAGTGCTTTTAGAAACAATATCTCGGGATACTGAGCATGTTACAAACTTCCGCAAACAACGTCAAAATTTTGCAGAGAAGTGCCACACTTCATCGCATCGTACTTTAACAGATTAACAAAATCACGGTAACGGGGGAAAACGGGCAAAGTAAAACAGACGTCGCGGCTGGACCTGGTCAAGAAAAGTGTTGATGTGTTAAAATTGAAATAGCATATATGACATAAATGTTATAGAAAAAAGGTAGCCTGTACTTTAGTGAGAGCAAAATATTTTTCTCAAAACTTCAGCCCCCACCCCCCCTTAAAAAATTCCTGTGTGCGCCCTTGCGTATTAGCATATGGCAGGCTTGTCCAAGGGACACTTTTTTGTGTCCCGGACCATGGCACATTGTGACTGTCCCATCCCATTCCATGGGATTTCCCGAAAGTACTAACAGGAAGTACTTCGCACCATTCGCATGTTTAATATCATGCCTAGGGATTCACAACCTACCGCCGCATGCGGCCTTCGACAAAAATTTATGCGGCCGCAAACATCTAATTTTTAAATTATGGCGGCCGTGCATTAATAAAAACTCTTTGTATACTGTACAAGGATAGTAAGTAGAAAGACAGCCAAACAGACGTGCGAAAGCAGGCTAGGTTCATTGTGTGGAAGCAGAACAAAAACTATGCAAAAAATAGAAATAAATTGAACTCATTGGCGGCCGTAATTTACAAATGAACATTATGCGGCTGGCAATAGCGAAAAGGTTGTGCACCCCTGGTTGAGCCTCTGCAGAACCGTGTTAAAACACCCAAAGATGTCCAATAAGGAGGGCCAATAATATTGGCTTACTGTTTTGATAGCTGGAGCGCAGTACTTTTCCGCTGAGTGGACTTACGGCTGATGTGGCTGTGCGCAGCGTTGCTGCTCCAACGCCCCCATCCAGTTCTAGCAAGCTGCCTCAGAAGTGCGACGCGGGATATTAATTTGTTGCAAAGAGCCTCGAGCAACCGGCGGTATATGAACGTTCTGTCCAACGTTACTCAGAGGATTCTGGACTCCCAGCAAATTGACAGAGGTTCACCATACAGATTTATCTCAAGTTCATGCCTGGTTTCTTTATTGTAGGGGTGGAAGGCGCTGAAACTGTTTCGGTTGTGCTGAGCTTCAAATGTCCTGGTCTGAACGTATGCTGCTATAGTCCTTTTGTCTTTGGACGGAACCCCCCCACTGAACGCCAGTTTTCATTATTAGGCCTACATGTAAATGACAAGTCATCAGCTCATGGAAACTTTTTGGAGTGACTGCCAAGTCATAGATGCTAATGATGAACACGGGGGTACGGGGTACCAGGACTGATTTTTCAGACGTCGCAATATCTTACCATTACCTGTAGCAAAACTGCGGTTCTGAACAAGGTTCCATAATCATACCAACCTAGTACGGACCATCTGCCTGTTGGACAAGAGTCTCATTTGCTGAAAGGTAAAGGTGCCTATGCTGCTCTGAGATCGAAAAATACAGCTCTGGCCTGGTCGCAAAGTTGGTCACGGGCTATTGCACTATTAGGGCGACTTGATCAGTGGCATAACTAGAGGTTTGAGCCAGGGGGGCAAAACCTAGCTGAAGGGGGCCACTTGCCACCGCATGAGGCCACTAGCCAACACTCTGAAAAAAAATAGGAAATGATGGTGAATCCGGATGTCATGTGGATGTCAATACTAGCTGAAAACCCAAAAACACTCCGAAAAACGCAAAAAGTGCAACCAACTGAAAACGAAAAGAATAATAAATATCAAAATGTGACATGTGGGTGCCCTTTCTTCACATTTACCTTGCCAGGAGAGCGGTTCGCTCCCTGTCAGTTACGCCACTGTACTTGATCTACAGTTGATCTCCATGCGCCTGCTTCGTCCATTCAGAGTGGCGAATTGATGATGGGTGCGACAAGGGTAAAGGCACGCCTTTTAAGAGCCTTGAAGGAAATGCATAAACATGATATCAGGCCGTAACTCCTTGGGTCCCTAAGTGGCTAATTTGGTTTTGGGATTGCAGCTACTAACGCCCTTCTCCAGTTTTTTGAAGGTTTGAATTGGCGCAAGTGGGAAGGAAAGCAACCGCACTACCAAAATCTGAAAACAGGGACCAGCGTGCAGTATTAAGCCAAAGAAGATAGAATCCACATCAGTGTCTTCGCCTGGCGAGAGGTGTCCGAGGCCAACCCACAAGCTTCGGAAATTTTCTTGCCACGCAGGTGTTGGAATCTTCTTTCGGTCTGCTTGGAACATTATCACAGCAGCCGTTTAGCGCCATTTGCGCGTGCGTCCTTTTCTACTGCTACATCACAAACCTATTCTTGTTTTCCTTCAAAGTAATCGCGTTACCGCTATCTACGGGTATGCTTTTCTATGACCACCACATTTGTGTGTTGATGTTCTTTCACGTATCTGTGTTCCTTGTTAGTGCCATGCATGCAGGGGCGTAACGATTTCAGATGACGCCCGCGGCAAGAAGTTTGGCGCCTCCATGTTCGAACCTGTGGTATTTTGGAAGCAAATGTATTGCTTTGAAGAAGGTACGTGTGACATTGTTGGGACTTTTCGGCGGCCGGTAAATTGTGCCCCCCTAGTTACTCCCTACATGCATGGTCAAGTCTACTCCGTTGCGTGTGGGTTTGAAGAAGCTATACAATACAATGCATCACGACCTGGCGAATATTCAAAGTGCGCTGTTTTAGGTCATAACCGCGGTTTGATGCCCATCAAACAAATTGCTGTAGTTGTTAGGTCAAAACTGTGGTTTGAGATACGTAACTGTTTTACTACTGTGGGACGAGAATTCTAGAAAAACTGGCTGACACACTGTTTCGAAGCAGTCAGTCATGGTACAAGTTAAAAACGGTGGGCTCGCAATAAGGACAACATAAATCACCAGACTCCCAACGAATACTGGCCCGGTGCCACCACGGAATGCTTTGTTTTCCTCGTAACTTCCTCACTTTTTCCCCAGGGTAACAGTTAGTTATGGCTTTCGATTTGAGCGACTAAGCCAGTGCTTAACCTTTTCAACCTCGCTGCCCACTTTCACCGAGAACTTATTTCAGGACCAACAATGAGATGTGGCGGCAAAAAACAACGCGAATAACGTACGCAATTTCTTTTAATGCGAACTTGAGCTGGCTTAATGGATATAATCAGATCAAGGTTATAGTTTTCATAAATTGCACAAGGTTTGGCTTTCATAATCCATACCTTTTAACGAAAAAATAATTCCTACTTGCACCAGCCGAAATCAGAACAGTTCAGCAAAAGTTGTACGGTCCATTGGTTGAGAGGGCTGGACTAAGCTGTTCTCACGCCAAGCTTTGCTTTTGTGGAAGGACCAAAAAGCTTACGGCACATTCAGGACCAGCGCCAATTCATGCAGCGTGACCTCAGCAAGCGGTGCTTCCCCTACAAGTTTACCTCGAACACGGTGTACATTTAAAAATGGAAATACTGCAGAGGAGTTTATTGCACAGAAGCAGAAACTGAATAACTGCGGCGATGAAGCAATCGAAATTATACGTGAATGGGGGGTGTTTCGCATCGGAAGTCGCAGCACGCCGAAGAAGCAATGGTGGAGTTACGCGACGCTGATGTTACGTAAAAGATTTTTTGATGTCGTATAGCGATGGTGCGGCGTCAGCGGCAAATGTGAATCAGTGCATTGAAACCTATGAGTCGCTGTCTAGACACGTCACTGCGCCAGTGTTAAACCGGTATGCACTTCCGAACGGCTGTGGAGATCAGGCCAGTAGCCAGGCATGGGGCATTCGGGGGCAGTGAGCCCCAAAATTTTGTAGTGCCCAGAAAATTTTGTTTCAATCCTACATTACAAAAATCCTTCCCCCCTAAAAATGTATTTCCCCCCTCCCCAAACCTCAAAACCTGGGCACGGGCCTGGTGGGGAGGCGACCAACTCACCAACGCATAAGAGCAAGCAATGGAAATGCGTGCTGCAGTCATTTAAAGACGTTCTTTCATGGCGAGGTTTGTGCAAACGCAAAAAACGCCAACGCTTGAAGCGAGCGGGGTGAAGTTCTTCGTCATCAGCGCAGCTCGGATGCGGATCATAATGAAGGCATTGTTACACTGCGTCGCACTACTTCTTTTCCGCATTGACCGACCTCCTGCTTTCTTACGTGTTGACAAAACGTTACGCACGGTTTAGATTAAGCATAATTCGAGCTACGCTTCATCACAAGCTTCATCGCCGTTTCATGCAAGTGATTAAATCAAGACAGTAGATTGTAGATAGAAAAATTGAGGATAATTAAAAAGTCGAACGACGATTATGTCAAAGTGAAGAAAATAAATGGGTCTAGATATGCGATGAGCGAAAAGCTCAAAACGATAGAAAACAAAGGTTCCTTCGTCTCGACGCAGAGCAAGAAACTTTTCTGAATCTAACGATACGAATCAAACGCGATCGTGTTGAGCCCAAGAGCACTTTCAGGTTTCGGTTCCTGTACATGTTACAAAGCAGAGCAGCACCAGGTGGAACAGTGAGCTTGTTTGAGAACACAACGCTCGTCCGGTGTCAAGCGAAATTTCTGACTTCACGCCATGTGCGCATGCACAGAGCGATGTTCTACACATCAAATACGCTGACAAAACTGATAGGTAAGTGTGTTGGGCTAGGGTTCCCGTTAGGGCGAGAAATAGAAAAATAATTGAGGTCCAAGACAGTCCAATATTTTTCAGTGGTAACTGGTCATAGTTATTCCCGTACTGTAGCTTGTTGTGGTTATCTGACATCTGGGCAAAAAGTTTTAATTTACGCAACACACATCAAAAAAGTAATCGCCAAACTATATTCCTTTACTCTGAGAAGCGAAATAACTGACAAACAATAGGTCAGAAATTTCGCAGAGGTCTGACATTTCGCTTGACACCGGGAGCTCGGTATTGTCGCTGAACACGTCAGCGGTGAAACTGGCGAAATCATTGTACAAGAAAATAATATGATCCGTCCACTGCAGACACTATCGGCAAGTGTTTTGACAAACACTACATCGGGGCATGGGCGTCAGAGGGATTTTTTCAGGTGGCGGCCAAAGGATTTTTCCCAGGGAGGTGGCCAACAGGGTGGGAACTTCATTTCACCAAATCGAAACCACTGCGAGAAAAACATTTTTCTACTGAAAAATAAATAGAAAAATATCAAATTTTAAAACCCAGGGAGTTCAAGGTCCCCTGCCCTCCCCGCACTTTCCGACGCCGTGATGACCAGAGGGCGATCAACGCCATTTACACAATCTGCACCGAATCTTGTTTGGTTAATGAATCGATCGATCGAATGTCGAATCGCATACGGCGCATGTACGGGCGTATTTCGATATTGAATAAGACACCTTCTCAAACGAATCATTACGACTGGAAGTTGGTCCGCGACACAAATGTCTTGGGAGCAACGACGAAAACAACTAAAGGTTGTCAAAATTGTGGCTCTGGCTGGTTTCGCTCTCAAACTGTGGCGTTTGCACTGGGGCTCTGTTTCGCGAAGCATATTAGTTTTTTTTTGCGAAACCTCCGATTCGGGTGAATACATGATAATAACAAGGTGAATACATGATAATAACGGTGAGCATACAAGCAATTTAATAAAGGAAAATAGTTTGCCTGCAAAAAATCTGTAACATACAGTACACCACCAACGTAGCGTGGCTTATAATAGAATAACCTTTGTAGAAAGGGTGGTTCAGTTGATCATTTCAGAGACAACGCAGCGCACGTACAGGCTGATCAAGACGCTTCACGCGCGAATAAGATTTTCAGCAAAGGCGAGGTTCGTTAAAAATCTCTCGTTCGTCTTGTTCAGGTTTTTCGTTTTGAGGCTATCGAGCGTCAGCGGCTCGTCGTCGCCACCTAGCGCTTTCAGCTTCGTCAGAACGTTGAGCGTTTCCGCTTCGAGTTGCTGAAAAAAAAGCGGCCATGTTTTGCTTGAAGTGTTTCACTTACAGTAAGGCGCAGAAATCGTGCCGACAGCACAAAATTGGCTGTACTTTTGCAAAGTAGAACGAATCGAGTTAAGTTTTGACATTGGACACAACAGGTGTTTTTACATGACCGCAGGTCCGCAGCCAAGTTTTTGGGTTTGGAGGACAAAATACATTTTTAGGGAGGGAGAAGATTTTTTGGTTTTATTATGTTTGAAAAAAATTTGACGTCACAAATCGAAATTTGAGGGTCACAAAAATTGAGGAAGCACTGTCTCCATGGCTACGGACCTGCATCACCGTACTCGTAAGTGTGCTGGGAGTGACAAGTGATGTGAAGAGAGCAACTGCAAGTGAAGCAGAGAAAATTTACGCAGACATGCCTCGGCCTTTGTATAGTGTACGGTCTAGCACGATAGCGCGCAGCATCTTGGGCCTTGTTTACCGTTGGCTGAACGAGATCGTTTGTAGTTCAACACAGGCTTGCAGTGCTAAACAAGTAACGTTATATAGCTTCAACGTCAGATAAGGTTTAAGTGCGCAACGTTACCTTCACTGAGAGCAAACTATACCTTCAGGCTACAAAACCATAGCTAGCTTCGCCAGCTCACAGCAGTGGCAACCGCAATTGTGCCGTCACAAATCGAATCGAAATTTGGGGAGGCGAAAAAATCCCATGGGAATGAGATTCTCAACGGAATGCCACGGGATTTGTCCCTTGACATGGGACAGTGAAATTGAAATTTATCCCATACCCCATTGCTCGTAATTACAAGTCACATAGTAGGAATTTTCTGAAATTGAATACTATTACCATAAGCTCACACCATAGTAGGTATTGGAAGTGAAGGCTCAATGCGATAGAGTGGCGATGTGATGCCCCGAAAAAAGATTGTTGGGCCCTTTCATAGGTGACTACTAAAAAGGGTATCACAATTTACCAGCAAGTGGGGATTTAGGGTGCTGTAGCCACGGCTCTATAGAGGCTAGACATGCACATGATGAAATATACTTCATATTACTACTTCCGTGTGAATCCCATGGGATGGGACAGTCACAAGTTGCAATAGGATGGGACAGAAAAAGGTGTCCCATGGGCAAGTCTGGGTCTCACACATTGAAGACGTGGACAGCTCATTTCAAGTGGCTTAACGGCTTTTCGTAGCAAAAAATCAAACTGTTTATGAGCTACGTTTTCAGAGATCAGACCCGGCCGCCTTCGTACATCGGGGATAATACCGGATTCGAAACGTGGACTTCTACCAACACGCGACATGTAGCATGCCGTGCACAGTTCACTCGCCAATCCAATCAATTTTGATTGCATCGTCCCGAAAATTTGGTGTGTTCGCTGAGTAGCTCAAAAAAAGCGCGTTTTTTGGCTTTACACATTCACTAGTTATGAACAAGGCCTAATGAAGACTGATACGCCCCTACCTGCAGATGCTACAGGCAAAACGTCACGATTAGAGACAACTCACGTTCGCGCGATGCGAATGTGCAAAGCTGAGTCATCTACTTCTAAAAACGTGCTGAGTCATCTACGTGTATATCACTAGCGAATGAAAATTCATGGGACAAACTTTTTCTTTCGGTTGGGAACCAAATTCTGGTTCACGATTGCGTAGCTGAAGTGCTCTGCCAATTGAGGGCATGAAACCGTACTTAGCAAATGGGTAACTGTTCTGCGCACCTTCGAACCAGGCTATCTGAATTTCCAATGATGATCGACAACCAGTCAGTACCGTACCGAGATTAAGAAAAAGCGCAAACAGTGGACAACGCTCGCCCTTGCCAAGCCGAGGGTGTGTTTGTGATTGTCGTTGAAATGCAGAACGCTTAATCTTTGCACCATTGAATGGAAGAAACTACTTGATAAGAAGCAAGAAGCTACACAAAAAAAACACATTGTCAATTGAACAAACCCAAAAACATTTTTTTGATAACAGAACATATAAAAATAATGCAACTGATAATAAGAATATACCAAAAAAATTTTGGATGATAATTGCAGAACATACAAATTGTATGGTTTATAGAATACAGCAAATAATCATTAACTGATAATAATGGAACATAACAAAAAAAACGTCAATTGATATAATAGATTTAAACCATACTATGGATTAATTCATAATAAAAATATACCAAGATGTAAAATGATATAAGAACACACAAAAAAAATTACTTGAAAACAGAAATAGCAAAAACATATTGATGATAGAATACATCTAGAAATATTAATTGATATAATAGAACACACTAAAAATGTATAAATTGATAATAAAACATACCAAAAACATTTTAATTGGTAAAGAACATACCAAAAGTCATTATTTGACATTGGAACATACCAAAAAAACTATAACTGGTAACAAAACACATTAAAAAATTACTAATGGTAAGTAAATCATACCAAAAATATTATTGTTATCATAATAGAACATACCTTGCAACATTATTTAGCAATAGAGCAGACCAAAAATAATAATTGACAATAATGAAACGTACCAAAAAAGTACAGCAAAAACATATTATTGCGTAGAGTATATTGTAGTATAATCTAATTTAGCAAGATTTTTTAAGGCAAATATTACACTTTTTTGCCAAATATCAAAAAAAATTTTTCAATATTCTCTCAATCAGAAGTGTGCAAAGTGTAGAAAGAGGTTTAAGACCTTCAAGCCAGAAATTTAGATTTTGAATTCGGAGCGGTCACATATCGCGCTTATTTTGCAAACAAACCAAACCGCAGCCCAATGCAACAACTCCCACCAGGGGCAAAGTTTACTGCGTCGATAACTGAGCATTGCAGCTCAGAACAGCGGCGGTCTGTACGTTCGGCAGAAGAACGAATTCCACACTGAGGCAGTAGGCGTGTGGATGCTGCGCTCCTAAAGTGACATTTTGAAAAGCGCGCACGGTTAAACACTAGCTGGTGGGAAATGCAGTTGGAACACGCAACTGCTGCGCGTGAGCAACAACCAGCGCAGCGTTCGCCGGATAATGATTAATGATCTGCACGCAGCGTTGCGACGAAACAGGCGTTTCGCCGTAAACGCGGTAATGCCGTTCGCGACGCACCTCCACAAATTCGCGGTTGTCAACGCTGACGTCATCGGCGAGCCGGACCATCTGTTTGGCGATTTCTTTATGGATCTTTCCCAAGCTCAGGTCGTCTGGCAACAAGAGGGAAAAGGCGAGTGACTGCGCCGTCGTTGTCGACAAGCGCGCGTAAAAGAAACCGGCTCGCGACGCTTCAGAATAGTTCGGCTGAATTTATATTTACACAAAAGCAGAGATAAGACCGATATATTGAGCCGATATTTGGGTTTCAACGATATATCGGTATCGGCCAAAATGGCCGATTTTATCGGCCTCAGTAAGTGTTGACAAACCGCTGTTTTATTCCTCACGCATCCAGACAACTTGCGCTAAGAAAGCACAACGAACCAAGTTGTCTTGCAGCAACGCTTAGGTGAACACTTCGCGACCAAAGCCTCAAACACCGTATGAAAAAAATAATGTTTATATGGAAGATTTTCGGCAGTAAGTTGCTAAGTTCGATTTCAATGTTGGCAATTTAATCTTTCCTCAAGTACCGCTACGTACAGACACAGACAAGCACTAACAGTGGTAACGTTAAAAACATACAACCCTAGTTTGGATCGCCTCGACGCGATCCATTTTTGACCCCTCGCGACCCTTGTTTGGGTCGCGACCCGTACTGCGGGAACCACTGGCCTAGACCTTTCGTGCACCATTTCGAAGCGATGCGCCCCACGGGGCGTCGGAAGGATTTCTTCCAAGTGGTGCACTAAGGAATTTTTCACAAATTTTCTAACGGGGACCAAAAGTGGTGATTATTGGTTTTTTCCCACTCGAAACTAAGAAAAGAACCTTTTTTGCCGAAATTTTCAAAATCCAGGAGGGTTAAGGCCCCCCTGACTCCCTTCCGACGCCCATGGTTCGTGCACACATCGGCGTAGCGTACACACCTGGTTGAATACGACTGGTTCTGGTCTGGCATATTAAACTGAAAAAGCTGACCAAGCTTGCTTTACCAACAGAAGCGCGAGACGACTTCGGTACTTCGCAAAACTTTCGCGCAGCTCTTCCTCTGACCTTTGGCTTTGGGCATCACAGTGATTTTCGGTGACGTCAGGTCAACGTACACGTCACAGACGTCTTCTCGCGCTTGCAAGTTTTGATCGCAGGTGCCGGCAATGTAGAAAGGATGCGACGAAAGCTCGTCCAGATCTTGCGCATCGTCGTGTATCCATGGCAACAAGATCGACCAATCGCGTCGGTGCCAGACAAAAGCCGGAAAAGCCCTGGATAGTCAAAAGAGGCAAGCGTTCAGTTTTACGTTCACGCACATCGGGTAAAATGCGGATACGCAGTGTTTTGTGTTTTTGCCTGCGAGCAAAGAAACCACCAGGAATGGCTGAAAAACGGCTAACACTCGTTAAACTAAGGGCTTCGTACTGTCACAGATATAGCAAGGCGGGGTGGTTCAATCTTCACTGCCACTTCCAAGGTACGTCACAGTCTGAACACCATTTCAGGCCAGAAGCTTCGTGAATGACATTGATTGTCATGATGTCAAAAATGAGATCGCTGAACGACAGGGGCTTTTCAATGCAAATTTTGCGTGGAAGTTAGCGTTTTCGAGATTAAGGAAAAATGAGCGACGAAAACACGGACAAGTTTATTGAAAGGCCACATGCGGGGACGACAGGAAAAACTGCGTGTTTTGTTGCAACGGTCGTCACGACAACAAACGGAAGCTTTTCAATGACGACTATTCTGGAATCAGCGACAGACACGATAAAGGTTCTTGACTGACTGGTTCGATAGCGTTGGTTTGCTTGTGGCATGCAGCTCAAACATTGCGCAGGGGCAACATGCGCACGAACTTTGCCAAGCACTTTTCACCGGACCCCGGTCTTTACCAACACCCTACAGTTTCAAGTCAGTCAGACGTTCGCGTACAATCAGCATTGCACTAAAGAGGATTTGACGCTCACATGGGGCTAGGGAAGAACAGGGGGAATTATGGGACAGTCACTTCGTTTATGGGAGGTCTGCAGCCTAGATGACCCTGGGTCCTTCGCAGCCTCCAACTCCCCCATGCATTCTATACATCGATGTACTTGGAAATCATTGCAGTTCTTCATTATTATAATCATGATGGCGTCTTTCATGCGCGTGCTTTAAAAAGTGTCTGACAAAGCTTGTATTTCATCAAAGTACAGTAACTGCATTAGCGCCATCAAGCGTATACTCTATACTACCGCCATGTGTACATCCTGGTCTTCCTTCGTGTACTTGCGTTTTCTTTTCTCTTTACTGCGATGCATGTTAAAAACCTAGCGCTTTGCGTGTGGGAGTTAAGACGTTACACAATACACAATACTTACCTGACATACTGAAAGAGCTTTTGTCGATTGCTGTGATAAACAAGTAATTTCTTCTTCAAGAGAATCGAAGTATAAATCAAAATGGATTCGATGCCGAGGTGCATTACTACATCTGAAACAAAAACAAACGCAGAAGTCAGATCGAGATTTTTCACAATTGTCAGAGCGTTTCCTTCACAAACCCCCCGCTTACTGCGGAATAAAGATTACGAGATAGAACCCCAGCAAGTTGTCGCATCGGTGCGCTCAACACTTGTCGGCGCAACACCAAACAAACGTTTACTTAAATCAGGTCAAAGAGCGGCATTTGTGCTTCCACGTCGCCGCGTCACAGTGCGCGCTCATCGCATCTGTTCATACTGCGGCAAGCAATGCTGTAGTGTGGACAAGAGCGCTCCAGGGGCGCCTTTTCATTTGCGTCAGCACTGTTTTCTTTTCGGTAATCGTTTGCCTTTTGGCAAGCGCTTGTCTTGGCTAAGGACTTGGGTACAACAGCAAGCATGGCATTTTGTAGCCGGCCGGTTGTTTTCTTCCAACCACAAGTTACGTCTAAGCGGCAAGAAGTCGAACACCACTGTGACACGCCGTACCACGAGAAGCATGATATTGCTGCAGAAAGCACAACTGCAGTCTAACAAACACGCGGTCTGAAACGAGGTGCACGGGCACTGACAAGCACGGTGACGTATCGAGGTATGTTAAGGGAAAGGTTTGTTACTTGAGCAGTTCGGAGGACACTGTTGTGGCCGACTGCACATACGCGCGTTCTTATAAATAAACGTGGGCCTGGCCAATCTCACCACAGAGCTTTCCGTACTTTCTTTTCGACCGCTACCACTGCCACCGAAACAGTGATGATACAAGGCGCGTGGAACACACAAGGTTTGCTGGCACAGCACGCAAAATTGATGACGCTCGGCAAGCGACACAATTTTATACACAATTTCGATCCCTGCCTTTCGATCCCGAAACCTGCTCTGTGGTCAGACAGACGGCGCTTTTTCGTGTCCAAGAACCAATTCAAACAAAAACGAATACACACCTTTTAATGAACCTTCCAGATAGGCTTTGGTCGGACTGTAGTCGCTGATGGCAAATAGTCCATTGCTGTTATTTTTGCATTGTCCCCGTGTGCAGACCTGCAAGTAGTGTTCCAATATTGGCAGCGGGCTGCCTGTAGAGTCATAGAGCTTGGCGAACATCTTCAACAGGACATCGTACTTAGCTGGATTGAAATCAGCCGCAGCAATAACGACGCCAAACTTGGGCACCTGCAAAACAAATCCTTGCTGTGAAGAAAGCGGGGCAGCAACGACCGGAAACCGATCAGAAAAAAAATGAAAGACACTCGGTTCTCGAAACGGTTTGGTGGGGTTGGCAAAAAAGCACAACTTTTACCTTTAGCGCGGCACGTTTCGCATTCCACCACGAACGACGAAATGCTTAGTGTGAGCGACGGCAAGATATCCGTGACAAGCAGCCCTAGCATTCGTCGAACTTTGTCATAAAAGAAACTAAAATTCGAAACAACCGTTGACGTTGCTTTTTCTTAGTGGCAATAGAAAATCTTGCTACCGCACCTCAGGAATTTTGTTCGGGAGGGACGGATCAGTCAATGGCTTCTTCCGAGTTCAATCTTTAGCCATTTTGCACAAAGATCATTTCGACGTTACAGGACAATTTCTGGTCTATTACAACACGATACAATGTCGATACGATATCTTCTAGCAGTCGACATAAAAATTTTTGACAAGCAAATGCTTGCTTCCGTTTATTTTCGAACAGTTGAAATTGATATAAAGCACCAACGAAAAATCTTCGCAACTTTGTTTAGGGGAGGCATGGCCTCTTCGGCCTCATTCTGGCTGCACTACCAACCGCATCAAGTATCATACGCTCCAATTCATCACTACACTCACATACGCATTGCCGCGCTTTTCGACCTAGCTGGCGGTGACAACGATTTAAAGGCTGCGGTGCGGCACGCAGCGAGATACGTACGCCTGTAGCGAGAACGCAGTCGTCTTCTGTTGTTAGAGCGCGCATTGTCCGCCGCCGCACCGCCGGGCGCCAAAGACCACTTAAGCGTGACGTCCGCACAGGATAAAAGCCTTCAGCCGCGTGCGCAGGCGCGCGTACATTTGTTTGTCGCTTGGCCAGAAGCCAGCGCAGTTTTAACCCTTTCACTTTTTGCACACCAATTCGTAAGGTTGTCCACTCCGACGCCATGGAACTAGCGAACCGTCATCAACGCCCACCTACCCCATTCAATTGGGACGATTCTGTCGTTTCTGTGGCGAACAGGTAAAACCAGGATTTGCATAAGTGGCAGCAGGCCACTGAGGGACGTTCTTTGTCTAGGAAGTTATATTTCCTCGCGATCAGGTTTTTCTGAGCGCGTGAAAATGTTGGATAAGACCAAATCCACATCACTTTGCCATCGCTGTCCTCTTCTGCAATACAAAACCCCAAGGTAAGCCAACTTCAGCTTACACGCGCATTTATCGTATGAAAACATTTCATGATTCACATTTGAATTTCCACAAGCCATGACATGGTGTTTTGCAAAACGCAAGTTTCATTGCGGGTGATTTTACAAAAACATATCAAGGATATTCTCCACATTTCTTTTACAAATAACACGTTTCAGCAAAACTACATAGTGTTGTTTGCCAAGTAAGGTTCATAAAATCTTTAAAGTGTGTGTTCCTTCTTCATTGAAGTCAATCATAAATGTTTGCCCAAAGCGGGGAATTGTAGATCATTACACAAATCAATGTAGCAAAGGTGTATTGTCATTGCAGTTTCACAAAACTGCTTTCATACAGAAACCACATATTTTCCACGTTGAAGAGAAAGATGTGAGTCCAATACTGGTAATTAAGATGTAAGGCAACTGAGGAAAACAACAAACTCATACTGTATTGAAACAATCAACTCCGTGATCGCAACTAGGTAGCTTGTTTGCGCTAACGAACAACTGACCTTCTGCTAAACTGGTAAGTTTCTGTGGCTTGGGTTACAGCCCATAAAGGCTTTCCTGTCTTCAAATTACAATACAGCAACAGGTAAAAATTGAATAAGAAAGCATTCATGCTCACCAAGAATTCCAGCTGCTTGCAGCATTGACAAAGCCATTTTCTCAGAAATGTTTCAGCAATACCATGTTTTTATCATCTTATTTAAACCTTCTATATTAAACGAAATAAAGAATGAACGCACATGTAATGCAAAAATTGAACAAAATGTATTTCAAACTATTCGAAACACATAAAACAAGAACACCAGAAAGGCAGGAAAACAGATGCATGCTGTAATAAACTTGCATTGTGCACTTCACAAAAACATTGGCACCATACTTTGGAAAGAGAAGCAACTTCCCAATGAACTAACAAGGTAATAAGAGGTTCTTTCTGCTTTATGGTGCACAAAATACAAAAGTCATTAAAAAACGAGGCAAATAGGCATTAAAACAAAACATTGGGAAATGGCCTAAAATATGCAGAACACTAGCTAGGATTGACAATATTCAGTAAAATTAGTATCAACCTGTGCAGATTTAGGCACAAATAATATTAGCTAAAATACAAACACATTAATAACAACAAATTAAAGTTTTGACACGATTCAAATGCAGAATGACAACAACTTCATTTAATGGATAAAATTTAAAGCTTTGTTTGTAATACTTTGCAGAAGCAACTGTTGCAAGCTACCCCAAGACAGAAAATGTTCATGTCAAACTTCACAGAAAAGCGCATACTACCAAACAGGATATAGTTACCAGGTTCGCTGCAACCATTGTTCAACAAGCCTCGTGTTTACGAAAAATACATTGCAGTTCATATTTACCATGAGGTAAGTTTAAATATGTATGTTTATTAACCTTAAGTTTCCTTGCGTTTGTAAATTCCAACAACATTGTTGTCTGAAGCAACCACGATATACTTAAAATCAAAGCTGCAAGTGATATCATTGTAAATAGTTCCTCCTTGCAAATCAGATATTTCAGAACCATTGGCAGCAGCACAGAGTGGAAATGGGATGATATTTTCTGGTTCCACAAGAGCAAATGACTTGGATTTGTTTCCATGCGCATAGGAAGCATTGTACAACCAAAGTCTTCCTTTATCATCACCAGCAGCGACTACGCTACACGAATGACAAGCAGCAACATTCAGATAGCTTTGCTTTGTAAGTGACCATCTCAACTTAGCAATTATGTCAACTGAAACCTTTTTTGAGCTAGAAATCTTTGTTTTCGTGTTATCAAAGTCCCAAAGTACAATAGAACCTTGCTGGGCACACTTCATGACAATGACACCGTTATCAAGCATGGTCAGTGCATCAACAATAGGTTCATCACTACCAACAAATGGAAATGTGAGCTCAGAAATAGAAGTTACAGTTTTCGGACACTGCTTGCTCACAAAGCCAGCTGTTTTCCAGCAAAACAAACCACCTTCTGTGGCGCAGAGCAAGTGCTTTCCTTCATCTGGTACAAGCAATTTTAAAGGAGTAGCACACGCCCCCTTAAATGAGAGCAACTTCTTCCATGAAAATTTGTACTCAGGCAAAGTTGGTGTGTCAATGTCAATCAAATAAATGTTACCTTTTTTGTCAGCAGTTAGCAGGTGAGTGGGTGATGTTGGTGAGAAAAGAAGAGTTTGTATGGGTGAGGAATGAGCTTTAATTCTACCATAGCAGGTGTCTTGGTCTGGATGAATCAAGTGAACAAATCCAAGACATCCAGCACACACAAGCACATTAGTCTTATGGCTACCCAGTGAAAGAGTTGTCCAGGCAACAGCATAAAACTCTTCATTTCGTTGACAAAATCTTGCATGCACTTTTGTGGTTTCACAATTAATAATGCATACAGTATTTCCACCACATGTTGCAACACTGCTTGTTGTTCTGGTGCTGTCATTCTTGTCTGGTTCAAAGACACACGACCACACTTGGGTTGAAAAGTCATTGGAACCAGTAGACTTGCTATGACACTGTAGAAAAACTTGAGCCCGAAAGTCAAATGTTGGAGAAATTTCAGTCTTTGCCACCTTGGAAATGACTTCAACAGAATTAATATCATTACTACGTTTCTGACCAACAGTTTTAGGCAGCATTATAAAATCTGTGGTCTTTCTGCAAACCAATGCAAAATGAATTCAGTTTGGAAAACACAGCTAAAAACTAAGACTTAATGTAAATAAAAAAAACATGCAATGAGCAAATTAACACATTTGGTAGCTGTTGAACATGGTACATCAAGAAGCCTGTTAGCTATTACAATATATATCAGTTTAGGTCAGACATGTATAGTTGAATAATATAAGAAACACATCTGGCTATTCTATAAGTGGAATAGGCTGTTCAACACCTATGCATTTCATGCTTGGAAAACTAGCATTACCTTGCATAACAAACAATATCAATTCTAAAACAACTTTATTCAGACAAAAACAGAAGAGAATTCTGTTGTAACTATAAGTTAATAAATTCATTTCAGTTTCCTGTAAGTAATTTTCCAGAAACATTAGCAGCTTATGTTGAACCATACAACAAGTTTAGAAGCTAAAACAATGGAAGTAATCATGGTCTTGGAACATCAAGATATGTACCAACAAAATTTGTTTCATAGGAAGAAAATAGTATAGTTCCAGTTGACAGTGCCATCATGAATATATCTTTGAGGATTTACAACAAAATCATCACAGTGATGATTATTGATGATCTCTATAACTGAAAGGTTTTTATATGCAATTAAAAACTTGTAGGTTTTTTATAAGCTTTCAGGGAATCAGCCAGCTAGGCTCTGCTTTCATCTTTTCACGATTATTTAAACTTGCACATACCATATTTTTCGAACCATAGCACATTTAAAACCTTTTAATTTTCTCAAATCAAAAGTTCACCTTATAGCATGGTGCGCCTTATGTTTGAATCTGGTTGTGCTTTCCCACCTAGGACCAATTTTATGTGGTAAACAGTGCTATTTGTTTAATTGCAAGTTACAATTTTTTTGTAAACACACCATGGTGTTATGTGATAAACCAGCAACAATTGCAATGAGCAGCGCATGTGATTCCCTTAATAGCTAGCACATACATACATACTTCAATCTTGAAGGACAGATTATATTACTCTGCAAGGCTACTGCGCACAGAGCTATATGTATCACTTTGCAAGGCTCCTGACTACATCAGCACCCACTGGATCAAACAAGCACACAGCTTTGTCCCGATTCATAAAGGCGGTCAAATAGATGTATGTACAAATTAAAGATCAATATCCCTGCTCTCATCAATTAATAAAATTTTTGAAAAACTTATCCATAATCACTTGTACTCGTATATAGAACAGAACAAACTGTTTTCCAAAGATCTGTATGGTTTCAGAAGTGGGATGTCTACTTCCTTGGCAGTATATGACATGCATGAAAACCTGTTGCAGAGTGCTAAAGATGGTCCAACAACCTGTGCTGTGTTTTCTGTGATTTGTCAAAAGCATTTGATACCATAGATGAAGGGTGGCTAAACCTGCTCTATGTATGAGCCGCATATAGTAAAACCCAAGTTACAAAGAGCCACAACATAAAAATCTAAAAACACGAATTTATTTGCAATCTACGCTTCCGTGACATAATTCTTTTTTGAACGACTTGCAAAAGTAATACTGTACGGCATGCTAGTGTTGCAACCTCTCCACTTGTGCTGAATGTGTGGTTCACCACGAACGGAATGTGCACGAAGAACAACACTACATATATGTGGTATGAACAAGTAATAATGGAGTGATCATGGCATGTTAACTCTATTGTTGCTTGCTGCCGCAGTGCGAAGCTTTGTGCACACACGGCTCATTCTTTTGGGTCATAACAAAATGGTGCTGTGACCAAGATGTGAAGGTCGTGCTGTGTGAAACCTTCACGAAAAGAATGTGCGATCGGTGTGGTTCGTTGTAAAAAGGAGGGGATGTTTTTGCAACCCCTTCGCTGGCATTGTGCTGAATGCACGGTTCACCACAAACGAAATGTGTGCGATCAAGCAATAATAGAGTGATCATGGCATGTGAACTCTATTGTTGTTTGCTGCCATAGTGCGAAGCTTTTCGGATCGCAACACTAGCTACCACACTACCACTTTACAATATTTCTACACTTTGCAGTAGAAATAAAGAATGATAAACAAATACATAATTTTTCAGGGATAATTTTTCGGGATTAGAGGCTTACTCCTTAAACTATTGGCTAGTTACTTGCAGGGCATCAGCAGTACACCGTAGTTGGGAGCTATAGATCATCTCTGCTTGAAATAACCCAGGGGGTACACCAGGAGTTATCACTTGGACCCTTGCTTTTTGCTCTACATGTAAATGATTCACCAAAAGCATCTGCATTCAACTCTACTCTTTTTGTTTCAAGAGGAAATTGTATCAAATTGCACAAAGCAGTTAATACTGAGTTACAGAAAGTAGATGGATGGATGTGCTTTAACAAGTTGTCTCTAAATTATTCAAAAACCTCTTACATGCTTGTAGGTCCCAGTGGCAAGCGACTTCATGACTTTACTGTAAAAACTAATAACAATACTATAACCCAACCAAGCTCCACTAAATGCCTGGGGGTACACATTGATGATAAACTTACTTGGTCACACCACATTACCAACCTTGAGAAAACTATCTCGCACAGTGTTGGAATTTTCTACAGAATTAGACACTATCTAAATGAAAAAGCACTCAAATCCCTGTATTTCAGCATCGTCTATAGTCATTTGTAATATGCAATTGGAGATAAGGGTGGCATCGGGAAGACACGCCTTCGACAGTTGCATGTATTGCACAACAAAATAATAAGAGCTATGACTTATAGCTCCTCCAGATCCAAGTCCAAGTATCTTAACCTCCTTAAAGTGGACGACATATATGTTCTAGAGCAAGGCTGCCCAACCCGTGGCCTGCGATTTAATAAGTTCGTAAGCAGACTTTTTAAAGTTTTAGTATTATTTTTATAGGCTTAAGTATATTTGCCATCAAACCACACCAAAATTATACCTGTTGTTTCTGTTATGGGCCCACCACCCAAAAACTTGTATAACAAACGCTTCGAAAATATGTCAACTTTTTAGATTTGGTTTACATCCATACAAGCTGGCAACACTGCGTGCAACCATAGAACTCTTTTTCACCTCGTGTTATCGCATAAAGCTAATCAAAATCAAGGGATTTGTTACGTCACAATAGCTTATTGTTACTCAGTGCTTTTGTGCCTTCAAAAAAGGTAGTAAAAAGCGTACCAGCACATTCACTGTCATGATATCAATCCCTTCCAACCTTGCTTCCTGACTCTTTCTTTGCAGAAGGGTTCTGATTTAATCATAATTCTTGAAAAAAGATTGAATATCACATGACTGCTTGAGACCTTGTGACAAGCTATTCTTCAAGCCTGTTTTTTTTTAAACAAGCCACAATTGCTTTTACTCTTTGAGACATATGGATGGAAGGTGAAAGGCATACCCACCCACTGTGTTTGTGGAGAGACAAACTCTGTGGATCACAGCCTCATATGTAAACTGGGTGGCTACACTTCAATGAGGCACAACTCAGTGAGAGACTCTGAGGCACAAATGAGAGGGGTTTATAGGGATGTTCTGACCGAACCCACACTTTTGCCAATCAATGAAAATGACCATCAAAGAAAAGTCAACACTGCTGACTGTGCAAGGCTAGATATCTCAATGAGAGGACTGTGGATTAGCTGTGAGAAAACTTTCTTTGACATAAGGATTACACATCCTACCTCACAGCCATAGAAATCTACCAACAGCATGAAAAAGAGAAGGATAAGTACAGCCAAAGAGTGATTCACACTGAGAAGTCTTCATTCAATGCCCTTGTCTTTACAACAAGTGGAGGGATGGCACCAGAATGCAACAGAGTCAACAAAAGACTGGAAGATAAAATAGCTAAAAAACGCAGGAGCCATATGCATCTGTCATGACATACATAAGGACAAAGCTCAAATTTGCTAGTTTGAGAAGCACCCTTGCTGCAATATGAGGATTTCGAGGCAAACGAAGTGATGTCAACCTTGAGGACCTCACGGACATTGACTTCAGCTTAATTCCTAGGCCCACAATCATACAAAGCTGCACAAATGGTGTCAATGACATGACACAGTTATATCTGTGAAATTAGTGGCTAGTTCACATAAGTCATTACTTTTGTGGTGAAACCCTACCTTACAACTAACTACTTCTCTCACTTACTAAAAATACTTTGTTTTTCATATACCTAACACTTATTGGAATAATGTTTGCTGCTAATAATACTGTAATCTGACCATACTCTTGCCTCTTCAACTTCATTCATTTGGTGATACCATGCATTTGGTTGGAAACAACTCATCCAAGGAGCTCCCCCCACTACAATCCGTGGGTAAATTTCTATTTCTTGTTGATGTCTAATGTGTTTCTGTCTTTTTTGTTATTTTGTGTTTTTTAAGTTTGAATTGTTGCCATGCCGACTCTTGGCACACAATCTTTTATAGATCTAACACGTTCCATGTCCAAGTCACGTTCTTCCATTGGCATTAACTGATCTACTTAATTTGTCTAACTGGAATGTGTGTTTTATAATAGCTCCAATCACATGACATGCACATGCATGGTTGGCATGTAAAATTCGACAGAGCAACTTTGAAATTAGCACCTTGGTCCATGACAAAGCAACTATTTTCAACAAGCTTTTCTACAGGCAATCCTAAGCTGGACCATGCATTCTCAATACATTGCTTTATGCTGGCTCCTGTTTTTTGCTGCATTGGAAACTTGTAAACTGTCAGGATGCGAACATGTAACTAGCTTTGAGAAACATAGTGCACTGTTAAACTGAAAAAATGACGCATTTTCGTATAAACAAAATACAGTAAACCTCGGTTAATCCGCATTTGATTTGAGCGATGACTTTATTCGGTTTAGGCGAAGATCCGGATTAACCGAAGATGGCTGTTTCTAGCCTGACGTTATCTAGGTACTGAGATATTGGTGAAAATTACTTAAATTGAACACATTTACAACCCGACAGCAGACTTTCGCAGAAGCAAAATGAATCTACTAATGAATTTATAGTGGTAAATCAGACTAGCAACTATCATATCCAGATAGTTATGAACAATCTTTTATGATATTAGATTATGTGGCTACAAAGAAATCCGGGATATTATTTGGGCTGACGCAGAGATTTCTGTGACTGGTCCATAAGCAGTCCCTCTATTTGGAAGGTAATGCCCTCACGAGTACAATACACTCAGAGTTAATACTCTACATATGCAAACTCGATATTGACCAATAGACTGTAAATCGTGGTGCAGCGGCGTGTCCCAAGTGTTATGTTCAAGTTCAACGTGATATGTCATGCCTGTGTGTAACAGAATAAGTCTACACGATTAGTCAAATGTTGCACACAGTTGCGGCTGTTGTTATGATGATTCTACATACGCTCGTTGGGTGATCGTGAGCACGCTTGCGCTGCGTCTGAAAGCAGCTGAATCTTTCCTAGAGACCAGTCAGTGCAATTAAGAACACAACAGCGTGAAAGTGGAGAAAAATCCGGATTACGCGATGTGAAAAGAGCAGATATTATCCGGTGTTGATGAAGATCCGGATTAAAAAATCCAGATAAACCGAAGATTTGTTAAAGAAAAACGTTAGAAATCATTCATACTACCATGGCACCAGTTTTGATAAAATTTAAACCACTTGAAAACACCATCAGAGAGCAATTGATTCCTGCTCTTGTCGGATGAGAAGTTAGTGATGCCGAAAGACAAATACTCGCTCTTCCTCTCAGGCATGGTGGGCTAGGTCTGACAGATCCTCGGGAAACTGCCAAAACGGAATACGAGCACTCCATTCAGATCACTAATAAACTAACAGCCAAAATCTACACTCAAAAGCTCGATCTTGACTACAACCACTCAGACCAACAGTTCACCAGACACATAAAAAACAGAATTGAATACGACAAGAGAAAAATGCAAAATGCAAAAACATCCGTTAGTCACAACAACTAATAAAAGGAGCATCTGCTTGGCTGTCAGCCTTGCTAATCAAAGCGATTGGATATGCACTGAATAAACAAGAATTCACAGATGCAATCTGCATGACATATGGATGGAAGGTTAAAGGCATACCCACTCACTGTGCTTGTGGAGAGACAAATTCTGTGGATCACAGCCTCATATACAAACTAGGTGACTACACTTCAATGAGGCACAACTCAGTGAGAGACTCTGAGGCACAGATAATGAGAGAGGTCTGTAGGGATGTTCTGACCGAACCCACACTTTTGCCAATCAATGAAAATGACCATCAAAAAAAAGTCAACACTGCTGACAATGCAAGGTTGGATATCCCTGCGAGAGGACTGTGGAATAGCTGTGAGAAAACTTTCTTTGACATAACGATCACACATCCTACCTCACAGTCATATTCAGGGAAGTCCCTGGCAGAGGTCTACCAACAACATGAAAAGGAGAAGGATAAATACAATCAACGAGTGATTGACATAGAGAAGTCTTCATTCAATCCTCTTGTCTTCACAACAACTGGAGGGATGGCACCAGAATGCAACAAAGTAAACAAAAGACTGGCAGAAAAAATAGCTGAAAAACGCAGGGAGCCATATGCATCTGTCATAACGTACATAAGGACAAAGCTCAGGTTTGCTCTTTTGAGGAGCACCCTTGCTGCAATACAAGGATTTCGAGGCAAACGAAGTGATGTTCACCTCCAAGACCTCACGGACATTGACTTCAGCTTATTAATTCCTAGGCCCACAGTTAAATAAAGCTGAACGACGGTGTCAATGACATGACACCAGTTACATTTGTGAAATAAATGGGTAGTTTGCATAGATAAAGTATGGCTTTTTGTGAAACTATACCTTAGAATTAATTAATTCTCTAACCTACTAAATGTATTTTTTTTTGTTTTGTTTTGTTTTTCATGTACATAATACTTATTGCAATCAATAATCAATAATGATTATATATTGCTAATGATACTGTAACCTGGTCACATCCTTTACTCTTCAACTTCATTCGGTGACACCATGCATCTGGTTCGAAACAACTCATACATGCAACCCACCCCACTATTAGTCACTATGGTCTATGGGTAAATTTATATTTCTTCACGATTTGTTTTTTAAACATTGTTTTCTGTCCTTGCTGCTTGTTTTTGTAATGAAATATTGTGTTAAAATACATTGCTCTCTGCCTAATCACCTTATTACTGCTTGCATCCTTCACCTGCATGCTTTCTTCACCTGCGAACCAGAAGAGAAAAGGCCAAGGGTATGGACAGTTTACAGTAAAATTAGCAGCAAACATTATTCCAGTAAGTGTTAGGTACTGTACATGATGAAAAACAAAATATGTTTAGTCAGTAAGAAGTCTTTCGTTTTAAGATAGAGTTTCACAAAAAGTCACGACTTGCTTGTGTAAACTAACCACTTATTTCACAGATAACTGGTGTCTTGCCATTGAGTGATTGACATCACATTGTTCAGCGTTATGTGATTTGTGGGCCTAGGAATTAAGCTGTAACGCATTTTCAAATCTGATCACATAGTCATATTAGTTGTCAAACCAATAAAATAACTATAAACCCATTTTCAATTACAGCAGTAGGCCTAAGCACATTTACACACAAATTCCTTTTATACCACTGGCTGCCTCACCAAATTTCCTCTTAGCATAATGCCTACAAGGGAGAAGGAATAACCACATCAGTTGATATATTTCCATAATAATGATATTTTATTGCGGACTCACAGTCGACATCACAGACACGAGAGCACAAAAAAGTGCTTTAAGTGGTTAGCTGTACATCAGCGCACATTACAGAAACAGTGCACATTTCAGCACACATTTACATTACAGAAAAATCAGGGCACATTACAGAAACATACTTTTACTTTGCACCTACTAGTTTGTAGCAGTTGAATCAATGCAAGTAATAAGTATGCAGTAGGTTCAATAGCCTCTTTCCTTCAAAAGACTTTAATGGTCTAGGATCTGTAGCTACATACTGCATGCAAGCATTAATCAAATCTTTCTTTGGAGAAACCGGAAGTGATTGTTTATTAAAATAGCTTGCTTGTCGTTTCAGTTGTGACTGTTTCGAGTTACTGCTTGGTTGATGCAATTCTTATTGCTTTGCAGGTCAGTCGATGTACACTCAAATGAGTAGTACCACTTTTGACCCTTTCATGCTTAAACGCATCTTGCACGCTTGACACATCGCATTACCTCAGTACTTTTCCGAGTCTATTGCATCGAAAAGCAAGCTGAAGTTTTGCATACGGAACTTTTGTCAGGATAACACTATTGTAATCGGAGAGCCGGCGGGCCGGAGGGCCGTATTTCCAATTGAAAAATAAGAATTCTCCGCGAGTCGGCGCAGCGGGCTACAGAAAAGGGCGGGCCAGCAGAGATGTACAGTATCAGGACTGGATCGGAGTGGATCAAGACTGAAGCCAATTTTCCCGGATCAGGACAGGTCGGACTACAGTTTTTTTGACGATTTGCGGATCAGGGCAGGATCAGACTGAAAAATTTGTTTTGTTGTGATGCGATGATTCTAACCACATCGAAAGTGTTAGTTATAATGTGGTTATAGGGGAAGTGCGGGACCAATGAAACACGGGGACCGAAGAAACATTTGAATTACTCCCCAGCTGGCGACCATATTGTTTGCTATGTGGTTGTGAATATTGTATTTATGGACAGCAGTGTTTCTGTTAACAGGAAGAATCTGTGTCGATCCGAGAAAAATTTAAGTACTTTTTTGTTTTTGATGCATCAAAGTAAAATTTGTTGCAATCGTTCAGCGATTTCTTTCTCGGTCATAATTTCAATGTAGAAAGTTCTTTTGCGATCGGAAATCCCGAGTGGCATGTGCGCAAAGCTTCGCAGAGTGGCAGCAAGCAACAATAGAGATCACCCGACGAGATCACTCTCGTCGTCACCGTTCGCAAGCACAATCAACTGTTCACCAGGTTCACAAGCATTGTTAGAGGTCACTCA
>Ga0210059_1003267_pt1 | contig 25846 bp, 12 predicted proteins | sample Ectturendosymbi2_FD_188042 | JGI IMG/M metagenome (GOLD analysis project Ga0210059, IMG submission 188042) | Ecteinascidia turbinata endosymbiont from Florida, USA - Sample 2 (SPAdes) (version 2) | ecosystem: Host-associated > Tunicates > Ascidians > Unclassified | place: Key West, Florida... | reverse complement strand
AAGAGAAACTCAATGAAGAATGTTGATCTTGAAAAACCAACTTTGTGTATAGCAGATTAAATATGGCAGACACAAGCACGTACTTCAAACATTGGAAGGTTTACCATTTGAAATCGGCTAAGTAACGTCTACAACTTAATAATCGCCTAAATTTTGCACTTTTTGCAGTAGTAGATTTTAGTGCATGGCAGGGGTGTACAGGTTTTCGAGCAAATTCTAAAGGGTGTACCAATACAAAAAAGGTTGACAACCACTGCGTTATAGGAATGGCTGACAGCATGCCACAGAAAAGTCGTAGAAGTGTAAAATGAAAACCGCTGGGAGATGATGAAGTATAACAACACAATTAATAGCGTAAAACGTACTTAAAAATTCACAAAGATCGTTAAATAGCGTGAAGATATGGGATAAAATAGAGAACAGATAAAGTGTAAAATTTGCGTGGTGAGAATTGGCAAGTTTACAGACATAAAGGTGGTTAAAAAAGGAAGGCAAATTCAAGGAGGTTCGGTAAAGGATAAGCTTCGTTCATGTTTTGAAACCTTGTAATAGATGGCCAGGAAGTTTGCGCTTTTATCGTTCACAGTGTTAGATTTTAAATTAAATTAAAATATAAAGATTCTAAAAGATGCGTGTATGATAATTATTTACGTGATGACAAAAAAACGCACAACCGATCATCACGTTAAGGAAATGGTTGACAGCATGTCACAGAAAAAACGCAGAGGTGTATAACGAAAACCGCTAGGAGATAATGAAGTATAACAGCACAATAAATAGAGTAAAACCTGCATAGAAATGCACAGAAAACGGTTATATAGCGTGAAAGTATGGGGTAAAAATAAAGTGCAAAAGTTGCGTGGTGAGAGTTGGCAACATTTACAGGCAAAGAAGGCGGTCAATAAGAATACAAACTCAAGGAAGTCCGGTAACTGATAAGCTTCGCTCATGTTTTAAAACATTGTAATAGATACCAAGAAAAGAACAGATAGCCCAAGCAAATATTCAGCAAACCCGTAACCAGGAAAGCACATGCCGTGAACAGGTATCTAAACAAATATTCTGTTCTTTTCTTGGTTACTCCACATGTTTTAAAACATGAGCGAAGCTTATCAGTTACCGGACTTCCTTGAGTTTGTATTCTTATTGACCGCCTTGAATAGGTGGGCGAAACGTCGGCTAATAATAAAAAATCGCCAGAAGATCTAATTTATCTGCTTGATTTGAAACCTGATGATAAACGCTACGAAATAACAACATGAGTAGCAAAAAGAACAGTTGTTTTTATTTTTACTGCTATGGCTGATCAGCGCAAATTTCGCCAAAACGTTGGTTTGGAAAGCATGAATATGACGTCGTGTTATCACGCCACAAACAACGCACACCAAATAAAAATGCCACCATCCGTACGCCACTGAATGAAATCCCCTCATGAAAAGTAACTTGCAACCAAGTTGACTTCTTTGCAAATGATTTATTTGAATTGTGATTTAGGAATGTGTGATTTCTCAGTCAGAAGCTTTGTTTACTTGCCATTCCTGGTCACGACATTTGCTTTTCTTGGTTACGGCATTTGCAGAATGTTTACACAGATACCTATTCACAGCATTTGGATTTCCTGGTTACGGTACTTGCAGACTTTCACTTGGGATGCCTATTCACGTGGCTTGTTTCCATATTGTTTACTTAGATACATGTTCACAGCATTTACTTTTCCTGGTTACGGCATCGGAGGAATGTTTACTTAGTCACCTGGTCGCTCACGGCATTTACCTTTTCTGGCTATGGCTTTTCCAGAATGTTTACTTGGGATACCTATTCACAGCATTTGCTTTCCTATTGCGCAATACACATAAGAAAAACATCCTAACTGGCAAACAAAGCAACTCAAGCGGAACAATGCTGCGAAAACGGAATGTTCCTACAGACTCTAAAGTTGTATGCCACTGTCAAAACCTGCGTGGATAGTCTGACTTAGCACTACTGACATTAGATTACTTTCTTATGTTGGCAAATAGGGACATTTAGAAGCTCTAGGTTTTCTGTAGGCTTTTGAGAAATAAGCCGATAGGGCTCTGCTTTCATCTCTTTGCGGTGATTTAAACTTGCACATATCTGTGTTCGAGTAAGTACTCTCCACATGTGAGACAAGTAAGGAATTTATCTCCAATTTTCAATAACAAATCAATTTCACGTTACACTACGCATCGTCATTCCTTGAGTCTAACTCAAGTAGATACAAATTCTATTTGAATAAGACTCAAGGACTGACGATTTGTAGTGTTACGTGAAACGCTTGAATTTTACTCATAGCATCCTGAATCTTAAGCAAACTCTATTTGTTCAACTTCTATTTGAATAAGGTTCAAAGACTGACGATGCGTGTGTCACGTGAAATCGATTTCCTATTAAAAATTTGCAAATAGATTCATTGCTTTTCTCACATGTGGAGAGTTGTTATGCAAATAAAGAGATAGGTTGCTCTCAATGTTGTTGATTTGTTTTGAAATGTTTTTCAAATTTTCAAAGATAGTAAAAACGATGCCTTCGAAGATCAATGGATAAGTAAGAAATGTCCTATGAATATCAAACGTGCAGGCATAGGAATGCACATGGAAAGCATATCTGCCTCGAATATCTTTTGCTTCGAAGAAGGGGCTGGGAGACTAGGAGAGGGAAGTTACGGCGTTGTGCACTGCGCTTATCATGAAGATTTGAACTGGATTGCTGTAAAGTGTTTTGCAGTAGAAGACCCAGGAGGAGAACAGCTGACAGTGGATATGTAAGTATCATGAGACAGTTATTTAATTAAATTAAACTTTTAGTTGCACTCAATTTTCACTAGTGCTGCCAAAAAATCCTGTTCAGATGTTGGCATCTTACCCTTGCCACATCAAAGTGTAATGGGAACATTTATAAGGTGAATTTCAAAACATTATTTCTCCATTTATTCCAACAAAATTTTGCTCGCAGCCGATTGTTACCTCTAAGACAGCGATTGATTGCCTTGGGTTTTCATGGACAATGTTGTATGCCCACCCATTGTGCATGAAATCTTCTATTATGCTGGAGCGGAATTAAATGGTTATAATGGTTTTCTTTTACTCGGTTCAGCATTTCGTCAACATTGAGTGATCGTTCCTTTAGGATTTTTGAAACAATAAACAATCACAGACTTTCTTTACAAAACAAGCATTAAGGACGTCAGGCAAACATCCTATACATAACGTAAGCAAAAACAATTTTTGAAACTTTCTTCCAATTTATAGATCAATTTTAGCATTTTGCGTTTATCAAAGTTTATCTTTCACCAGGCTTTTTCATATAACGAAACAAAGCTTTCAAATGCTGCAATGTTAGCAGTCCAAAAGATTTTTTTGTTATTAAACACTATTGTTTTTAAATTTTTTGCTTTTCACCAGAAGTTTAACGATGAAACTAAACCCTTTCTTTGTGTTAAAACAGTGCTTTCGTTTGAAGTACTCATAATGGTTTCATTCATACTGTTAATGTGCTTGCGTTGTTTTACCTTATACAATTTGGTTAGATTTCAGAGTTTTGTCACTTCGTTTGCATTTCCGTACGCTATGCGTTTCTCCTTTCACCGGTGGAACGTCGGCACCAACCCGGACCTGGCCTTCGCGAGTTTCGGCCAGGACACCCCAGTACGTGACAGACGTGTTCTAGGAAAGTTCCAGCGCCCACAACGTCGGCTCTCCCTCATAACGCCACCGAGACTCTAGGTTCCTGTCCACAGCGATCCGGTAAAGCGTTGGAACTTCCGCATAGCTGATTGGAAGCGTTTTGGCCATCTAAAAGGCCGTTAACAGATTGCCACCTCCGGAAACATCAAACATCGAGAAGGCATACCAAGATTTTGCGAGAACCTGATATCCGCGGCCAAACAACGTATCCCACGTGGCCGTGGCAAGAACTATCTGCCATGGTGGGACAAAGAGTGCGAGAATATCTATCGCTGCTTCATCCGAGCACCAGTGGGGACTGACTCTGACAGAGCCGCTTCGTCCCTACTATCTCGGCTAGAACAGAAGAAGCAGGAGCGATGGGCGAGTAGTAAAGGAAGGCGGTCAGGGTCAGGAATTGTACGGAGTTTGGAGCCAGATCAGCAAGATCAACCAGATCAGCAAGATCAGCCAGTGGAGCTGGGGTTTCCCCTGGGGTATGCGTTGTAGTGGGGCTTTCCCCCATCCTCACATCCCGACCTATATTTTTTTATATTTTTGGGATTTTTCTTATTTTTTTGTGTTATAGCAATATTTTCATTATTTCGATATTTGATTTTATTTTTCTTCATGCTAACCTTAGCATGGTGAAAAGGTGTGACAGGTTTTAATATAATACGCCACATGTACCCCAAGTGGATGGCGGAAATGTATGGCAACTTTTAATCCAATAAACAAATAAACCACCTGTGCACCAACCTGTCACCGATTGTGTTGCCAAAAGGCACGCCCAAACGTGTCAGACAAATATGCCAGCTTCACCCCAACTGGATATGCGCGGTGAAAATGCATGGCAATTTTTAAACAAATATGCCATCTGTGCACCAACCTGTCACTGACTGTGTTGCAATACGGCAAGCCCAACTTCATCAGTTCTTTTGCGTAGCATTCTTCTTTGAACGTTTATCGTGCTTTAACAAAAGCAAACAAGGGATCACTCATTACGATTGCTTTAAGGTAAATCGCGAACCACTTTACAGTTAGTCAGTTTCACTCTGCTCTTTAACAAAATTAATATAACCGTATCATTTTTGCACAGCAGCATTTTAACAAAATTTGTCTACCTTTTTACGCCAGTGATAACACATCGGTACTTCTTTTAACGAAAGTAGCAACCATTGCAAACTTCGAATGTTAGATACATATATCTCATTAGCAGTTTAAATTTCCTTTTCTTCCGAATGTTTTTGCTTTCTGTAAGTTTTGTCGTTCCTTTGTGTAATGCGCGAACCTCTTTACAGTTAGTCAGCTTCACCCTTGTTCTGTGACAAAATTAATATAACCGTATCATTTTGACAGAGCAGCGTTTTTAACAAAATTTGTCTACCTTTTTACACCATCGTTAACATTTCGTTACGACTTCTTTCAACGAACGTAGCAACCACTGCAAAGTTATTTTCAATATCAATTACATATTTTTAAGATAGCTCGCAACCTTTCTTTGGTCTCCACACTGCTCCAACTGTGGCAAAACGGGATGTCACGTTTTAAGTAAATACACCACGTGCACCCCAACTTGTAACTGACTGTGTTGCAAAAGGGCATGCCCAAACGTGTCAGTTTTTAATCTTATAAACAAACATGTACCTAACGGTCACCGACTGACTTCCGTCGGTCGCGTCACCTCACAGAGGATGGTGTAACACTTTGCGTTCACGTCACAATATATGCAGCGATCCATTGCAAAGGGCAGGTTTTAACTAAAGCGAGCAAGAAATTACTCATTACGGATGCTTTAAGGTAAAGCGCGAACCACTTTACAGTTAGTAAGTTTCACCCCGCTCTGTATCAAAATTAATATAACCGTATCATTTTTTACAGGGCAGCATTTTAACAAAATTTGTCGGCTTTTTTACGTGATCGTTAAAATTTCATATCTTATGACTTCTTTTAACGAAAGTAGGAACCATTGCAAACTTCGAATGTTAGATACATATATCTCATTACCAGTTCAAATTTACATTTCCTCCGAATGTTTGTGCTTTCTGTAAGTTTTGTTGTTCCTTTGTGTAGTGTTACTTCGCTCATTAACGAACTATTTTAACCATCGCATAGCCTATGACGATGTTGCACAAACGAACCATACCACTGTTTCAATCTGTAACCGATTGCGTTGTGAAAAGGCATGCCCAATACCTCGGGTTTTAATCCGATAAGCAAATATCCACACTTACTTCGTTTGAACATCAATTGATGACCGTTTGGATGCTAGTATCAAAGCAAAACGTATTCACAGATGACAAACTACTAACGCATTCTGTCCTTTGACATAGCATACGGCCCTGAACCTTCCCCTGTTTTAACAAAACCAAACAAAAAATCACTCATTACGACTGTTTTAACCAACGCGCGAATCACTCTACAGTAAGTAATCATCCGACTTACCCTGTTCTGAACAAAACCTGTACGGCTGTATGATTCTGCGGAAAACAGTATCCACAAAACTTGCCTGTTTGTTTCATATTATCGTCAACATTTCATTTTCTTACGATTTATTTATTCGAAAGCAGCAAACGTTCAAAAACCAAATGCTAGAATCGCATCATCTTATCAGCAGCGTAATTTCGCCAGTCACTATACCCAGTTCGCGTTACTGACCGATGGTGCGACTGTCGTTTGAGCATATTGGACTGTCGTATTCTAAACTATTTTTCAAAAACTGGGAATGTTTCAGCGTCAGATGACATTGACAACTGCGCACGTCGACAGCTAACTGCACCTCTACGACACCAGTTCGCTGTGTTGAACCATCTTTTCAAAAACTGAATGCAATGTCACAGGTCTAGGATCGATAAAAACTTATGAAACATATCGCCAACGCACTATGCATCATTCTGCGCAAACACAAACCAGCTATAACAGTTGCAACAACCATTCACTTTCCTTTTGCAAGTTTTCAGTACCAATAACTAACCCGCGGGAATTTTTCATTTGTTCAAAATAATCGAACCACGAAAGTTTCACGGCGTTGCTTTCATACGAAAGTACAAATCATTTCAAAGTTCAAATGCTACATGAGCGATACTTTGATCCAAACTGGCCACACCATTGCTTCAACTTGCAACTGACCGCGTGGTGGAAATGCAAACCGGGTTTTAATCCGATAAGCAAATATTCACGTCCGCTTCACTTGAACATCATTTGATGACTGAGTAAACCCTACTATCACAGCAAAACATATCCACAGATGACAACTTGCCAACTCATTCTGCTCTTCTGCGTACCATACCTCTCTGACCGTTTATCCTGTTTTAACAAGACCAAACAAAAACAATTATTTCAGCAGGTGCGCTTTATCCAGTGAATATCGTAACAAGACGAGTTGAAATCGACAACAGCATGCTCTTGCAGGTAAATCCAATCTTTTGAAAACTGTGTTTGCAAAAAGCCACGCTGAAGGTTTAGCCGTACACCTCTTTTACATCAATTTGCCTTCGCACACACCCACTTCTATCATGAGCTGGAAGTGACACTTTATTCTTTTTTGTTTTTTCTAAAATCGTTTGGGTAAGCAAAACGCACGACGGTTAAAAAGATGCGTTACTTACGACCGGCAAGTTTTCCATCAACTTTTGTTCCAAATAAACCAAATGTGCAAAACGTTCAACGATGTTCCTACTCTCACTAACATGTCCAAGCAGAATCAATTTAGCACGAACGAATAATTTCACTGTCCTTATGCTCTGTTCAGAATTTTAACATCACGACTATCCAATCTTTTGAAAACTGTGTTTGCAAAAATCCACGCTGAAAGTTTAGCATTTACCTCTTTTGCATGACTTTGCCTTCGCACACACCCACTTCTAACCTTTCTCATGCGCTCGAAGTGCAACTTGATTCTTTTTTGTTTTTTCTAAAATGATTTGGGTAAGCAAAACTTACGACACTGAAAAAGATGCGTTAGTTACGACCGGTAAGTTTTGCATCAACTTTTGTTCCAACCAATCCAAATGTGCAAAACGTTCAACGTTGTTCAACTGTCACTCACATGTCTAAGCAGAATCGATTTAGCACAAATGAATAATTTCACTGTAAAATCTGTCAAAACGTGTTTTACAGTTTCGATTCGTTAATCGTGTGTCGGTGCAAGTGCTGTTTTTAAACTATGTGCAATAGCATCTGTTGACAACTTAACAACACCGCTGTGACACTGTCTCGACTTTTCAAAAAACAAACTGAACGCAACGTCACAGGTCTGGGAATTGATAAAGTTATACGCGCCCACCACCAACGGACCATGTGTCGTCATTTTCGAAAAGAGGGAACGCATCGTTCTGAAATTCGGCATAGCAGCTGTTCAGTTCTCATCATATTTAATGCTAATACCTTGTCAGCATGCGCTTAGAAAGATAGACGAACATTTTCGTCACTGGTTAGTGAAATTATTCGTTCGTGCTAAATTGATTCTGCTTGGACATGTGAGTGAGAGTAGGAACATCGTTGAACGTTTTGCAAATTTGGATTGGTTGGAACAAAAGTTGATGGAAAACTTGCCGGTCGTAAGTAACGCATCTTTTTAACCGTCGTGCGTTTTGCTTACTCACATGATTTTAGAAAAAACAAAAAAGAATAAAGTGTCACTTCGAGCGCATGATAGAAGCGGGTGTGTGTGAAGGCAAATTGATGCAAAAGAGATGACTGCTAAACCTTCAGCGTGGCTTTTTGCAAACACAGTTTTCAAAAGATTGGATTTACCTGCAAGAGCACGTTGTTGTCGATTTCAACTCGTCTTGTTACGATATTCACTGGATAAAGCGCACCTGCTGAAATAATTGTTTTTGTTTGGTCTTATTAAAACAGGATAAACGGTCAGAGAGGTATGGTACGCAGAAGAGCAGAATGAGTTGGCAAGTTGTCATCTGTGGATATGTTTTGCTGTGATAGTAGGATTTTCTCAGTCATCAAACGATGTTCAAGTGAAGCGGACGTGAATACTTGCTTATCGGATTAAAACCCGGTTTGCATTTCCACCACGGTCAGTTGCAGGTTGAAGCAATGGTGTGGCCAGTTTGGATCAAAGTATCGCTCATGTAGCATTTGAACTTTGAAATGATTTGTACTTTCGTATAAAAGCAACGCCGTGAAACTTTCGTGGTTCGTTTATTTTGAACAAATGAAAAATTCCCGCGGGTAAGTTATTGGTACTGAAAACTTGCAAAAGGGAAGTGAATGGTTGTTGCAACTGTTATAGCTGGTTTGTGTTTGCGCAAAATGATGCATAGTGCGTTGGCGATATGTTTCATAAGTTTTCATCGATCCTAGATCTGTGGCATTGCATTCAGTTTTTGAAAAGATGGTTCAACACAGCGAGCTGGTGTCGTAGAGGTGCAGTTAGCTGTCGACGTGCGTAGTTGTCAATGTCATTTGACGCTGAAACATTCCCAGTTTTTTAAAAATAGTTTAGAATGCGATAGTCCAATTTGTTTAAAACTTGCCATACATTTTCACCAAGCATATCCGGTTGGGGTGAAGCTGGCATATTTGTCTGACACGTTTGGGCGTGCCTTTTGGCAACACAATCGGTGACAGGTCGGTGCACAGGTGGTATATTTGTTTATCGGATTAAAAGTTGACATACATTTCCGCCATCCACTTGGCGTACAGGTGGAGTATTAGATTAAAACCTGTCACACCTTTTCACCATGCTAGAGTTAGCATAAAAAAAATTAAGGTAAGCACGAAGAAAAATAAAATCAAATATCGAAATAATGAAATTATTGCCATAACACAAAAAGATAGGAAAAATCCCACAAATATAAAAAATATATGTCGGGATGTGAGGATGGGGGAAAGCCCCACGACAACGCATACCCCAGGGGAAATCCCAGCTCCACTGGCTGATCTTGCTGATCTGGATCCAAACTCCGTGCGATTCCAGACCCTGTCCGCCTTCCTTTACTACTGGGCGGATGCTGTCAATTCCATCGATTCTCGCACTCTAGCCTCATTGCATGGAGCACAATTAACAAACTCACTGGCAGGTCTGGACGCTCTTCGCTCTTATGCCCCGTCTCGACAAACTCCATCGCCTCGCAAATCGTGAAAAATGGGGCACACAAGACCGGGGACCACGAGTCTTCTATGATTATCAACAAAAAGCTGTCCGATCTATGGAAGATCCCAACACCTGAAGGTCACAATATCGCTGACCTTTTTACGCCAGAGGAGCTTGCTGCTGCCATCAGACTCCGGAAGCCAGGAAAGTCGCCGGGATTGGATTCCATCTTCCCGGAATTTTTACTCCACGCCATGTCGACTCTCAAGTCTTGGTTTTGCGATTTCATCACTTCCTGCATGAACCAACTCAAAATTCCAAATATCTGGAGAAGAGCACTAGTAGTTGCGATCCCTATGACAGAAAAACCCCTGGGGGACCCAAAGACCTGCCGTCCCATATCTCTGCTGTTCGTCCCCTTTGAAATGCTAAAGAGACTCACCTACGCTCGTGTCAAAGCAATCATCGACCCATTGCTCCCACAGGAGCAGGTGGGCTTTCGACACAAGAGGTCGATGGTGACCAGGTCACCCTGCTGAAACAGGACATCGAGGATAGCTTTAGGGGAAAGAAGAATGCCGGGGCTGTGTTTGTCGACCTCACAGCAGCTTACGACACTGTATGGCATCGCCTCCTCACGTGCATGTTGCTGCGATTGCTACCTGATACACATACGATCATGGAGGTGGTTGGCAATCGCACATTCACCTTCACCACCGGAAATGGCAAAAAGAACAGGTTTACGAAGTCTCAAGAACGGCGTCCCACAAGGATCTATCCTGGCACCCCTTCCCTTCAACATCTACATTTCTGACCTGCCAACCACCATCTCCAGAAAGTATGCATACGATTTAACAATCATGCATGCTGACGGAGGTTGGCAAAATCGGTGTCGGCAGTCTTCCACCTTAACAACAAGGAAGCTAAACGTGAGCTAGAAGTCAACTGCAACAACGAAATCCTGCCCTTTTGCTCCGATGCCAATTCCCTCGAGTAACGTTGGACAGGTCGCTCACGTATCGCCGACACCTTGAGTCACGTCGCACATCACGCGTCGCGCTCCTGAGGCGGCTTAGCCGCTCCAGTTGGGGTGCTGGAGCAACAACTCTACTAACATACACCCTAGCCGTTTTACATTCAACGGCAGAGTACTGTACTCCTGTCTGGTGCCGCAGTGCTCATACCCACCTTATCCACCCCGCCATCAATGACGCCTTACGAATTGTGACTGGATGGTTGCGTCCTGCACCAGCTGACAACCTTCTAATCCCCGCAGGCATTCAACCTGCTGAGCTTCGTCGCAATGGAGACACGCTGTCTCTAGGACGCCTTGCCATGGTGCCTGGACACCTGCTCCGCTCAGAGCTCACCTGTCCATCGAGTGCAGATGCACGGCGTCTCAAATCGAGACAGCCACTTGTTCTCGCCGCACAAAAACTCATCAGTTTTTCTGACAGCGCCAACATGCGTGCGGCACACTGGGCGGATCACCAATGAATTGCGGAGTGGTTGGACAACCCCAAAAGACTACGCATTTTCATTCTTAGCACCCGCACTCACACCCTGGAATGACCCTCCCAAGAAGAGCCTGGGTCCGGCTTAGCCGCCTCCGCACCGGTGTCGGACGTTTTCACTCCTGCCTATACAAATGGGGTATGGCCTCCTCTGCAGCCCGTGAGTGTGGTGCAGACGAACAAACCGTCGACCATGTTCTCCTCCAATGTCTACTCCATTGACCTCCTCATGAACTGCACGGCCTGACGGTTCTGGACGATGAGACAATTGAATGGCTGCTCAACACCTGCCCTGAGATCTAGTGCGGCCAAAAAGAGGTTTGAAGAACTGGCTCAAAAGATCAAGAAGAAATGCGTCATCTGATGACCCACCATTTACTTCACCTACGACATATAAATCACACTATCATTTTTACGCCCCATCAGGGTCAACAAGAGCCCTACACACGAGGGCATTCCTGGGAAGTGCCTCTCAAATACTTTTTTCCAAGAAAAATTGTGTTGTGCCTGCCCATGAAATTTAGTTTTAAAAATATAATGATATTAATAAACCAAATCTTGCCCTCCTAAAAGTGTATTTTGTCATACTTAATCCTTTAAACCTGACTACCGGCGTCCCTGCTGTTGCAACAAGAAGTATAAAACAATTTTTGCTTGGCAATGGTGATTGTGATGCAACTATCAAGAATTTACCACTCAGTGGGCATGTTATGTTATTACCGTATATACGCGCATATAAGCCGACTTTAAAACTAAAAAAAAATTAAAAAATTAGGGAGTCGGCTTATACGCGCATAAGTCTGATCTCATACAAACGAATTGACATGTCGCCACTTCTCAGATCACGCAAAATCACCGATATTACCATTCAGTCATACGTACAGCCATAAAATTGAGACTGCACCATATAAAGTTAATTCCGACAAACTGCAACTCAATTTTACTATTAATTTTAACTGTACCTCAAATATCAGATTTTTCAGATATTTTTTCATAATTAACTTGCCGGTAATATTGTTTCCTAAACAAATGCTTTGATTATAATGAATCTTCATCAGTGCGTTGCATATTGATACTCTTTTTTTATTAGCCCAAACAACACACCATGGTATTTTGGGGGTCGCCTTATATGCGGGTTTTACAAAATTCCTCATTTTGGGGCAGTTTTTAATGGTCGGCGTATACGCGAGTACATACGGTACTTTATTGCATAATGTAGCCTTCTGACTGCGATTTGTTCTCATGTTTTTAGAATCAAAGAAGAATTGGAAGCATTGCAAAAAGCAAACCACAAAAACGTGTTGAAGGTTCACGGTTGGTCACAATGGGATGGTGCTGTTGCCATAGTTACAGAGCTAATGCGAGGAAGAAACTTGAAGCGTTTGCTTCACGATAAAAATGTGCCACTTCATCCGATCCATCGTCTGCGCATGAGCAGAGACATTGCAGAAGGTGTTGCGTTTATTCACAATTTCAGTTTGAGCAAGCGTCTTATTCACGGAGATCTCAAACCAGAGAATATTCTTCTCACAGAAGATTTGATTTGCAAAGTCGGTGACTTTGGATGCTCGAGGATGATCAACCGCACAGGTCAGACAACAACAAGTGAAGCACACCAAAGGAAACAAGAGTTCACGCCTGTATATGCTGCTCCTGAAAGACTCAAACATGGTTGCACTCCACCAAAAAAAGAAGCAGACACTTATAGTTACACCTTGATTATTCACGGAATTCTTACTCGTGAGAGGCCGAATGAACATTCTGTCAGCGATCAAGCATATTTGGACACCATCAAACGAGGTGAAAGACCTTGCACCAATGCTATTGATGATCTCGAAAAATCTCTCAACACTGTCCAAGAAAAAGAGATCATTCATTGTCTCAGAGAAGTGATGACAAAATGCTGGCAACAAAAACGTGACGATCGATCAGATATGACGATCATAAACCGTGAACTCGATGATCTGATGTTGAAGCAAAATCAGAGTGATGTACTACGTGTTGTTGATCAATCAGTGGAGAAGTTTCGCTTTTTCGATCCAACAAAATGCAATACGGGTTTTATTCCTCTCAGTTGCTTTCAGTTAAACATCAGAAATTCCAGCCTAGGTAAACCATATTCTTTGATTCACAAGCTTTGAACTGAAATATTTATCATTATTTTAATTTTGTTTATAAAAAGCTTCAAATTATGAGTTGACACCAGTAGACAACTTTATTCTGTGCTTGTTGGATATGTATCTCGTTTTCACTTATTACTTTGTTTGTAAATTGACTGTGGGTTACTGAATTGGGCAGGCCCAAATGCTGTACTATCAAAGCTTATCATTAGGAATAATGTTTCCAAATGGAATAGACTTTTAGCGGTGAAAGTGTTTCCGAAACATATCTATATGGAGACACTTTATAGCCTAGGAAACTTCTTTACCAAGTCAAAAGTTTATTATGCAGTAACGTGGTTGGCTGTGAGCTGCTATGTTATCTTTTTGCGCAGGTAGGTTTGAGTGGCAATCGTAACTTTTTGAGAGCTGCCATGTTGCGTTTTTGAGCAGATAACTCTGGTGTGGGGGTAACATATATGTAGGCTGAGTGTTTTCAGATGCTGATTGCTGCAATTGCAAAATTAATTTTCAATTGATTGAATTCTAAGCGTGTTTTTGCTTTGTTCGCTGTGTGCTGTGGTTAGTTTGTCGCAACGTTCTTATTTTTATTTGCAATTTTTTGTTTTTCGCAATGGTGTTTCCCTTGTATTTCATTGTTTTACATAAACTTGTGGGGACAGTGACCCAATGAAAGCTATAGTCGTCGCTTTCTCTCCTGCATTCCTGACAACATGTTCATCAACTGAACTTCAACTTATTCTTTCACAGTAGGCAAACGTCTCGAGAAATCTGATGAAGGAAAACACAGATCTCCAGAAGCGACAATCGCTCCTACTCCTTCCAGTTCACCTGCTTCATTAGGTATGATGCTGACATTATAATGCATAATGCAGTAATTGTAGGCATTTCGTGCAGGTAAGTGTAGTAATATTACTTATCACAGATGTGCGTAAGAAATGGAAATTTATCTGCATTTACCTGCAAATGGAAAATTATCTGTATTTTCTCACAAATTTTCCCGACATCGCAGTTATGCATTATGCTCGTATATTGTTGACTCGGAAATAACATAATGCCATCATCCAATCCAAGTACTACTTTGCACAGCAAACGCTACAGCTCCAAATGAAAAAGTCGTGCGGCTCCTTGAAAAATACAAAACGTGTCTTGCCGAAGGCCGAATAGATGATGCAAAAGGAATCAACGAAAAGATATGCTCATGTATTCGTTTTGAACACCATTTTCGAGTGAAAGACCTCAAAGAATATGCCAGGGCACAACAAGGTGATGAGTGTTTTGCTGAATCGATTGCATTGTACAATGCAGCTGCTGTCCTCTACAGAAACGAAGACAAGGAAAGAAAGAGCCTTGAGGGTATGCGCTTGTGTGTTGGCGGAATCCATGATGCAAGCCAAAAGCTCATTGAAGCCAACAAGATAGCAAAGACAACTATGCAAAATCATGTGGTCCCTGTCATGCGAAAAATTAAAGACGACATGGAAAAAGTCGCCACTGATGACAATGAGATGAAATGCAAGGAGGTTGTCGACGTTCTTCGCTTCATAAGTTTCAGCAAAAAAGCAATCGGTAAATACGCGAATGCTGAAACATTCCTCAAAGAAAGTCTCACACGAATGGAAAAAACCCATCAAAAAGAGGTTGAAAAATGCAGTTTGTATGGAAGAATATATGAAGATATTGGCGATTTGCACTTGGAGAACTCTAGGACGCAAGACGCAAGATCGTCTTTCGAAAGAGCAATACATATTTATGCTTCTGCTGATGACTTCAGTCTTCTAGAGGAAAGAGAAGGGTCGAAAGACAGGTGTAGAAGAAAAATGATTGAACAGGTAAGATGTTTTTATTTGGTAAACCTAAATATTCGAATTTGGGAAAATGTTTCAAAGCAAAAAACACCCAAGCATGTGAAGTTCCTTCAAAGTTTGCACTTTCGTGCTGATTCCAGACCTCGTAAGCTTATGAATAACATAAATGCAACATTTTGGCATTTGAGTCCTTCGACTAGCAAGCGATTCGTTGCATAGAAAACGCAGCAAACAACATGCCGTGTTTCAGAAGCAGACGCTGTGCGTTTGTCCGCAACAAGTACTCTTGCAAATACTCATTAAAAAAGAAATTCCAACACTTAAATGTGGAAAATGAAGCAAATTGCATATAATAATAATAATGTGATCTTCACCACATTGTCAGTCGAATGTTTTTTTTTAATGTGACGTTTTTTTCTTTGCAACGAGTACGTTATAGAAAAAATGCGATGATGGGTATGCAAAAAGGGTTAGCTAAAATCACATTTTTGACAATTTTCCACTAAACCAACCACCCAAAAAATCCATTTCGTATTGGGTTACGCTATAATGTAAATATTGTACTTGTTCATGCATATACATACACGAGATACGCATCCTCTCTTTTGTTTCATAAAACTATGAGCAGAAATTATTATAAGAAGATTGAAACACGTTTGTATTTCAGGCACCTGCGATCGACTCTTAAGCGCGACGTTGCGATTCCTTCTTCTCAGCCTGAAATGTTTCGAATCACTCGTGCTTCTGCACCATGGAGTGTCTTACCAATGCTTCAATCAAGGAACTGCAGGACTAAAACACAAATGGCGTAAACATTTCTGCGGGCATTTTATGAGGATGTCGCCACTTTAGCTTGGAAACTAAAAATATGTGCAGCATGAATAAAAATGTGCCTGCCACTGGAAGGATATCTCAACGGCGAGCATGATATTCGTGTTTAACGACTCGATTCTTGGGCAGTGCAGCATGATGCTCTTTGCTTTTGATTTGACGATGAATATACAATTTTTATTCGGAAAAGCCCTGAGCCCACAGCTTATTACGCTTTTTGATGGTCAGTAGGTAAATATATTATCAAAAGTAATTTTCCACGATCCACAATCCTTTTCTTTTGTATCTGTGAATAACTCATTGACAAAATAGCTTACATTGCCCAAATTTTGTCATACGTTTTATTTTCTTACCACAGCCGTTGTAATTTAATTTTACTGCTTCGCCCTTAATGTTACCACTTGCTAAGCACAACGATAAAAAGCTTGACAACTATTTACTGTACATCGTATCGTATTTTTGAAAGGTAAAGCTGACTTAATTTTTAAATTTAATTGAGCAAATTATCGCATGTTGTCATTTAAGCGAAACGCTTTGATTCCTTGGAACAAATGCAGTTTAGGCGTCACGCATAAGTAGCTGTGTGTACTCTCTATCAGTGGTCAGTCACCAAAATTTTGTAACCGCGGGCCGGTCAACGCTTGATAATTTCACCGCGGGCCGGGATAGTTGATCTTTCAAGATAAGAATCGACCAATCAAATGCCCGGAAAGCGTATGATGTTACCACCAGTATACGTTTTATAATTTCGCGGCCCTGTACTGGTTTGCGACCCAGTGGTTCGGGACCACTGCTCTTATTGGCCAGCACAACCTTTCTACAGTTGTAATACCAGCGCACATTACCGCTAGTACTCATATCTAGTCGCTATTATGATAAATGTGCTAAGCCCACCGATCCAACTTCATACACCGCAGTTTATCAAATGCAGTTCACAATCCAGCTCGCCCGAGGTAAAGGTACGCATATCAGCAGTGCGTCGCATAACAAGATAACGTTTTATCCTTTGCACATATGGTACGATAGCCTGACCCACATTGTATCGTGTATCTAACGAGCATAACCGAAGGTGATCTTGTTATTTCAGCAGGACAGTTGGCATTGCATAAACGTTCTCACGTAAATTTGCGTGACGTAAGGTCTTTGACCTTCAATATTTTTCACATCAAAAGTACAATAGCTCTTTTCAACCGGCTAGCTCTCGTAGCACTCATTACGCACATTTTATATTGTACTTTAGCCTTCCTCTTAGCGTTCACTTCACTTCTGCATGATTTGTCATATTTTGTAGGGTGTGTCAGTCTGAATTAAATAGCTAGAGCAGAAAATTTTGCTAGAGCAAAAAATTCATGAATAATTTGCTAGAGCAAAAAATTCTAGAGCAAAAAATTCATGAATAAAAAACAAAGCGATTAAATAGTTTGTCGCAAAGACCATCTTTAGTATGAAAGTGAGGGTTCTCTTCAGGCTAAACTGCTTCATTCGGCATTATATTTCATCATGCTACAGCAGGCACGCTCAGCTAAAGGCTGTTCTAGACTTTTTTGTTAACCACTACAGTACATCTTGATGATATACTTTGAGTCTTTGCGCCTAACTCATGCCGTATTATTGCATAGCTAATTTACCTGCATTTAATACTCTGTCGTTTCGCAGAGCATCTAATTATCGTGGGGGCACTGCACTTGGAATAAAGGTGCAGCATGCCTACTTGGTATGAGATTTTGAGCGATGAATCCGCGGACCTCATCTCTTACAGTTCTGTGAAGTGACAAGCAAAAAGCTGATAACATCCGATACATTAGTACAGAAACGCAAAGATTTTGGTAAATATAAATGCATCGACGCCAATTTGAACATCACTGATCTTGTTTTAAAGTATTGACCTTTCTTCTTGTGCGTTTTTTCTCATGATACTGAGATATTGCTAACAAAATGGGAATATATGAGGTTTCAGAATTACCTGGTCTGATCTACTTGTTTTCGGTCTGTGCAAGCAAATGGTCTATTTTTGTCTTAGTAATTTTCCCAACAAGGTGACACGTTAGCGGTGTAATAATTGATATTAAGTCATCGGCGTGATGTTCGGCCTGCACTCCAATAAGCCAGCTGATTTTTCGTTTTTATGTTTGTTCCATTTTTTGCAATTTGCGCATGGTGACTCTTTTTTCTGTATAACTCTTCGCTCTTCCAACTGCTCACCCCACCATTCCTGTGTATAGAGATGCTTTTCACCGTTTGCATTTTTTGCTTTTCCTTAATATTGTGCTTTGTTAGTAACTTCTGCTTGAAGTTCGGATTACAGCATTTTTCCACTTCATTTTTCTACTTAAAAGGTTCTCAATTATAAGTATTGATTTACGCCAAAACTGATTGTACAAATTTTTTCGTTTCGGATCGAATATGGATATTGATGTTTGGGTTTGGATCGAATCATGCTGAATTTCGGAAATTTCGCAATCGTAAACTCGTGTTCTTTTCACATTTTTTCCGCAGCTGAACTTGATTCACATTCGTTGCAACCTGAATTATTCCGCGGAATGCAACAATGCTCAGTACACTTCCGACATTGGACCGGATCGACAGAGTCAACTAATCCAGTGAACATTATAGTGGATTTGATTTTGTCGGGGTGTACTCAGGCCCTCAGGCCCGTCGCCAGGATTTAGCAGCAGGGGGGCCAAAAACCAAAAAGAGGGGCCAAAAACCAGAAAGGGGGCCACATTTTTAAAATAGAGTATTGGATGTATGCAGCAACCGGGAGGCCGAACGTGAAATGGGGGGCAGCGATTTCATATGGGGAGGGCGGGCACCACTGGCCTCCCCGCTGGCGACGGCCCTGCGTGTACTTGCAAACGCAATTAGACTCAACGGTGGATCCAACTAGTAACGTCAGGTGGTGATTTGAGTAATATTGCGTAATAGTGAAAGTAGTTTTTTTGCTTGAACTATTAAAATTTATACATTAAAATATGTAACAGCGTGCTTGTGAAATCCTCCAAAACTGCCAGTTATAAGGAAGATGCAAAATTAAAAAGCTAGTCCTTTTTGACGTCGGAAGACACAAACCACGGGAATTTGTCCAAGTGAGACAGGATTTTTTTGGTAATTTTGGTGACGGCAATTAGCGGCAGGCCGAAGCCTGAATTGTGCTTTTTAACGGGCGGTTGAGGTGAACGCTCTTGCCCAAGGAGCGCTACGACAATTCGCTCAGTTGTCGTGGATCGAGAACCCAACCTTCCAATTGGGAGGTGGACATTTCACCACTGAGCTATTGTCCCCCAGACAGGTTCAAGAATCTTTGTTTATTCTTTCTATTTTTATGGTGAGTTGAAAATTGAAAATAAAAATCCACGAATTTGCAACGCTTTAGATTCTCTTGTGTATTGAAGTCTTGTCGTCATTGTTGCACAGAAACGTTGATTCACATTACACAATAGAAACAAAAACAGGCACAGAACAACAAACAATTCTATGAACTCAAATTGGAAAGCAATGAAACATTACATTTTCGAAATATTAATTCCAGCTATTCTTAAAAATATCGTTTCAAGGTTTCTGGAAGAATCGTAAGGAACCTCGGTAACTTGTTTCCATTGCTAAACTTGGAAATGCAAGCAGCACTTATAACTTGGTGAGCGAAATGGAAAACACGTAACTCAAATGAGCGAGAAAAGCTGCAATGTTGGAGAAATACTGCACCTTTGTACGACGCAAAGACCTAAAAAATAAAGTCAGTCAAAAAGTAAGTTCAACAACCAAAGATACGTAGTGGTAGCTATGACCTGTGTAATCGTTCCAGTGTGAACACTGACACCGTTGCACCCAGCAAGCATGAAACGATGAAACAATAGATCTTTTTGCAGTTCTGGTCTAAATTTTAAAGACTATTTCCGCAAACAGACTAAAGTGATGGCGTTTTATTTCGAGATGAAAAAAAAAGCAAGTACCGTACTACGGACTCACTTGGGATGGGGCCGTTGGGTAAATTTTCTTGATGAACGTGCTATGGAGTTCCACCCTCTCTCCTCAACTTGGTTCACAGCATTGCCATCGTCACCAAAGCAATGAAGCTCTATATGGATGGAATCATAAATTTCATGAGAGCTGCGACTGAAGTAACGGCCGCCAGAATACTGAAAGTGTAGAAAAGAGTGACGCTGCAGTGTTTGAAAAGAAATTCGATCATGTTCATCAATAGCCTTGAAGAACTAAATCGTACTTAAGCTGAACAAATAATATTGGATGCTTCGTGACACTTCATGAGAATAGCAACGAACAAAAAATTTGAAACAAATTTCCAAACAAAAATTTAAATCTCTAGGTTTGCTGTAAGCTTTCGATGAATCAGCCGACTAGGCTCTGTTTTCGTTATTGCGATGATTCGATAAAATTGGCACGTGTCTGTACATGGACGTCGGAAGGATTTTTTTCAGGTGGTGGCCGAAAGCATTTTGCTGGGCAGGACAACAATGGTGGAATTTCTTTTTACAAGCTCAAAACTAACAAAACAATCTTCTGTTGAAAACGTGTCAGGATATTCCGAATTTCAAGATACAGGGGTGACCAAAGCTCCCCTGCCTAATGACCCCAATGTATCTGTATTCAAGTAACTAGCGTCGCTTTTGTGAAAACTAGTTGTGGCGAGGTGATTACGTCACTTACAACGCTGAGTTCGTGACAGAAGTGGTCAAGTGAACCTGGGCGAGTGAGGAGCATTGGTGACACACCCAGTGATTTTTCACTAGATCTACAGATTTTTGGACTGGCCTAGAGTTATGTCACTGTAATCTAGTGATATTTTGCAAAGTATGTGTTTGAAGAAGCTAAGTAATTGTCTAGTTTTTAACTTCTCAACGGTTTTTTCTGTAAACAATTCATTGCGTGAATCGTTGTGAGAATATTTGCACCAACAGAACAGCAAGCTTTTTATAACTCAGTTTCCTATTGCTTCCACTTTTGTGTATTTCTGTAATGGTGTCTATGACCCTCATGTCTTTGCAGAATCACTGCAGTAGAAATATATTGATTTAAAAATTAGGTGGATTGATCTATATTACTCCACGAGATTTCAACTCTTGAAAGAAGCATGAAGATTGTTGGAATAAGACTTCCCAGGCTTTGTTAGCACACTTGCAAACGATGTATAGGTTTTCGGGCAATAAAGTGCATAAATGATTAAGAAAAACTGTCAAAGTAAATGCAGAAAGTTTAAATCTAGTGATTTTTTTCAAATCTAGTGAATATTTTTTGTGAATCTAGCGATTTTTGCAAAAGGGCTTCTGCAGCACTGGTGGGGAATCTCTATCGCTGGCTGCGGTAGAGATGGCACGGGCCGCTAATGGTCCGGTTTTTGGACAGGCCGTTAAGGTTGAATCAGCGGACCTAACGATATTCTTATTGGTATAATTTCACTGGACCGCTACTGTCCGCTAAAGATGAAAATCTTTTACAAAGTTAGAGTTAGAACCACTCGGTGGCGTGGATGTTGAGTGAAACACCTCGCCTATGTGGCGACTAGTCACTTGAAAATTAATGTTTTTTGTAACAAATAACTATCAATGCAACCGTTAAATTGTTTCTTTGATATTTGTGAGTTAGTCGTAAGGTCGCCGGTATTTCACCGGCCTGGCCGGTATTTTACTGCTAATTTAGCAGAGGCCGGTAAGAAGCCGGTATTTTAAAGACCAGTACCTGAAGCCGGTATTTTGAAATTAAATAATTTTCAGTAACTGGAAAAAGAACTAACGCAGAACATCTCAAATTCTACTGACTCTAGCAGTGAATCTTGATAGGACAGTTCCTTCAACAAAGTTCATCAAAGGGCAAATTGTTACTTCTGCCTTAACAACGCTTATTGTCTCTCCGTTTTCACTCTTCCTTTGTTCAGTCATACTTAGCATCTTCTGTCGTCCTAAACGTAATCTGTATGAGCATTGCTTTTGGCAATTAGCCGTGCAACTGGCGCAGATGGGTTTGTTGTCTGAACTACTACTGTAGGCTACTGGAAACAGAATGCAGGAAAATCATAGAAATGGACAAGACGACAGTGACATTGTAGAAAGCGAACCTTTCACAGTCACGTGAGCTGCATTGAACAGACACATTTCTTCGTCAGCGGACTATAACTGGCTCAAGCAAGGGTCAGAATCAATCGGGAAGACATCTCTCAGCCAGTTTTAGTGGTCCAGAATGCAGTGAGAACTTTTTCAAGAGTTTCAGGTGAGACCTTTTTCAAGAGTTTCAGGTGATCTAGAAGATGTTTGTTGCAAACTGAAGTGAATGTATCACGCAAGAACTTATCAGTTGTGTTATAATGCTCATACAGGCACTACTATCGCAGAAAAGCAAATACTATCAAATTGTTCGGAAAGATGTTCACTTCAGAAGCTGATATACAATATGTATTGTTGGAATTTTACTAAGGGTATTATTTTTTTAGAGTTTAAGAAAACCCCTTCACATTAAACACTGCAATTATCGCTTTTCATTTAAAATAGGTCAGCTTGCTAATGCTTAGCATAGGTCTATAGAGTCTATAGTCTATGGTACAGACTATACTCAGAAAGCGAACGTTTATACGCTCTTTGAAACATTTTCAAACCAACCGTTGTGGGAGCTTCATGAAGTTGTAAAGAAACATGAAAAATAATTGCATTGTCAAAAAAGCGTTCTTTTCAAAAAGTGTTATTCGAGAATCCAGTGTCATTGAATATGGGCACGAATGCAGCCTAGATCTGTCACTGTTGAAAAATATAGCTGGTATTCTTACAAAATACATCTGGCCACCCTAGTTAGCCGGATACTTGTTTAGCGGGTTTGGGCTGACCGTATTGAAAAGGAAAAAACGTCCTCAGTACACGGGCCGTCAGTGGGTTAGATTTTGCGGGTTATGTTCCGTCGGTGCCAATACAATCTTGGACAACGCCATCTGTAGTGTGCGGGGAGACGCTGTTTCGGCTCTCATTTTGACTAGCTCCGTGCAACGCAGCGCTATGACTGCAACACTGTAGTTGCTATGCGTTACGATGAAAAATCTCAAAATTGTTTGACCGATCAGTGGGTGTTTGTAAAAAGTAATTCATTGTCAATTCTGTAGAGATCCTGGTTCTGATCCGGAATGACAACTTGAAAACAAAAGTGTGCTCATGCTAAGAATTTGGTCTATTTACTTCACGATCGTCAGATCTTGGTAAACTGCACAAGATTAGCTGGGTCCCTTTGCTGGTTTTCCAATTGCAGATCATAGTTCAACGAAGACGAACACAGTGATTACTTAAATTAGGGCGTGACAGGAATCCTTAAGCGATAATAATGAAATACACGCAAACCGAAAACCTCGTAGATTAAGCACCTACAACAAAAGAACAGCCTCAACGATAAATAGCTAAACCGCTCCGATTGCTGACAACCACCGCTCATAAATGTAGATGGGATTGTGATTCTTGCACGCTCCTGTGCAAATGCAACGCTGGCGTTTCCGTATGATGCAGCAGTGTTTGGAGCTTCCTTGAAAAATCGATGCCCAGTCCAGCAACACCAACACCTACCCTAGGCATCGTATATGCAAGCGCTACAGAATTGAGTAATATAGCTCAAGCAACATGTATGGATGAAAGCTGTCTGCATGCAACCAAGATGTGCGGTAAGATGAGCACAAGGAAACAAAACCGTATGGTTGAAAACTAATAGCAAACCTGACGCTCCTGTTTCCGCCCAGCAAATACGTTTCCCGTTTTATTGACTGCGGCAACTGACAACACGCCACACATACGCCAATGGGTCGGTAGACTATGCCCTGGACAGCAACTGTTAAAATCCGTGGCAATCAACCTCGCGTTGAAGTTATGCGGCACGAAATATCACGAGCCATATTATCCACTTAATTTAACATGATTTATTGATGCAAAGCCACCAAGAATAAAAGCTTACAAGTCAGAATAAAAATAAAAGCGATGGTGGTGCACTGTTCAGGCCGATCCGCGAGAGAAACCCCGAGTCGAAAGGTCTGCTGGAGAGCTGCTGGTGAATTAGCCCTGAAAGTCAAACATGTGATGTTGTTGATGCAGAGGAAACACACTCGGAAAAATAATTATCACAAAATATACACTTTCTTCTACCCTTTGCCAAACGACATTACTCACCCTGATTGATGTTGCTTCGCCTATTGGGAATACACTGCTGGAGTTCAACTCCGCCTCCACCAACTGGTCTCTCAGCACAAGTCTACAAACGGGAAGGACGAAGCAGACAAAGAGGATGACAGCAAGGACCGCTAGGATGCAGCCAAGGCCTTCGAAAATAGTGTTGAAAACCGGCAAGAAAACCAAGTCACATAAACAGACAAAGCAACCTACTTCTCCACAGAAAATGTCACGTAAACATCGGCGTGCACTGAAGCAACATCATCACTTCCCTCCGCATGCGAAGTACCATTTAAACTCCATAGTTCATTGACAAAGTAGGGACGATTTACGCAACTAAAATAGTTAAAAAAGTCACTTGATAAAACCTGTACAAAAAATGTCTACCAGCATTGAAACGGACGCACTTGCCACTAGTCCACGGGCTGGTCCATGCAAAGCTTGTTTGTTTTTGATATGGTGATTTGTTGTTGGCGCTGTGTAACTGCAATGGTCTTGTAGCGTCACGACTGATTTTGTACAATTTCTGGTTTGTTTTTGCGTTCTAGGTGTGTTCCTTGCAGCTCTTCCGGTAAGAAGGCTGCAGTACCAATTTGCAAAGTCTTGGTAAGACACGGCCGAGAGTCGAACTCTCGACCATCCGACAACGAAGCGGACGCACTTACCACTAGACCACTAGAATGTTTACTTAGATCAGGGGTAGGAAACCTATAGCTCGCGAGCCAGATGTGGCTCTTTTGATGACGGCATCGGGCTCGCTTGATATTGTCCTAACACGATTGTTATGAATGAAACTTCTGTAATTTCCCATTTATTGCAGACTACAAAGCCATCAGCAACACCATGCAGCACCAGAAGTCGCATTAACACTAGGAAGCATGTTGTAAAAGAGAAAATTCAGACAATTACCATTGTTTAAAATTGTTGATTTTGCTTGAAAATGCACACGTTAGTTAGTTAGTTAGTTAGTTAGTTAGTTAGTTAGTTAGTTAGTTGAAGTGTTGAAAAATATTACATGGTTCTCACGGAAATGCAATTAAAAATATGTACGTTTCATGGTTCCCTTAGCCATAAAGGTTTCCGACCCCTGAGTTAGATACCTATTCACGGCATTTAGCTTTCTACTGTTTGCAGCTTACTTTTCCTTCGCCTTTCTATTGTTTACTTAGATGCCTAGTCACGGCCTTTCCTTTTCTTGGTTACGGCGTTTGCGGAATGTTTTTTTAGGCTACCTGTTCACGGCACTTTCTTTTCTATTGCGAACTTCTCACAAGAAAAGCATTCTATCTGGCAATGAAAGCAACTCAGACTGAATACTGTTGCGAAGACAGAATGTTGCTACGGACTCTAAAGTTGAATGCCACTGTCAAAAGCTGCATGAATAGTTTGCTGATGACTCAGCAATATTGACTTCAAACTTTTCTTATGTTCGCAAATAAAAACATTTAAATGCTCTAGGTTTTCTGTAAGGTTTAGAGGAATCAGCCGACTAGGTTCTGATTCGTTGTCATGCTTCAATAAATTTGTTTTGACTCAGAAAAATTTTAATTGTTTTGTTCTTCTAAACCTGAAACCCTAAACCTGAAACCCTAAACCTGAAACCCTCAACCTGAAACCCTCAACCTGAAACCCTCAACCTGAAACCCTCAACCTGAAACCCTCAACCTGAAACCCTCAACCTGAAACCCTCA
>Ga0210059_1003266_pt1 | contig 25854 bp, 20 predicted proteins | sample Ectturendosymbi2_FD_188042 | JGI IMG/M metagenome (GOLD analysis project Ga0210059, IMG submission 188042) | Ecteinascidia turbinata endosymbiont from Florida, USA - Sample 2 (SPAdes) (version 2) | ecosystem: Host-associated > Tunicates > Ascidians > Unclassified | place: Key West, Florida... | reverse complement strand
AAACAATCCCGCACATGCATACATAGCTATATAAAAATTTCGATTATAACTAGTGGCGTACTGATCTGTTACCTTGTTAAGTTACGAGTGTTACACTTCAATTGCAATAAGCAAATCGTACTTTAGCAGATTAACAACATCACGGTAACGGGGAAAACGGGCAAAGAAAAAGAGACGTCGCGGCTGGACCTGGTCAAGAAAAGTGTTGATGTGTTAAAATTGAAATAGCATATATGACATAAACGTTATAGTAAATAAGGCAGCCTGTACTTTAGTGAGAGCAAAATATTTCTCAAAATTTCAGCACCCCCTAAAACATTCCTGCGTGCGCCCCTGCTGCCTATATCTGATCGCCAATGCAGGTGAAAAGTTTTTTTCTTGGTTTGACCGCAAGTGCGCCGCGTTGACTGGTGAAAAAACACGAAGACGTTGCGTGATCGATGTTGGTTTATTTCGTGTACGAAGGGCAAACAAACAAGCTCGAGATACATCGAAATGCACAATTGAACGGCTTTGGCTCTCATACGTTTCTCAAAGCGGCTCTCACGGAAAAACATGCATGTCCGATTCCTGCCGCGTTGTACTTCTCTGTGAAGTTGCCTTCCTTCTTACTTTTTCTATTTATTATTATGAGGGGGGTTGATGGCACTTTCTGACTACGAGGTCTTGTAGTGCCAGGACAGGGTAAAATAGATTCTGGAGACTTACTTGAAAGGAGCGATTTGAAAGAAATGAATGGATGAATCTATACATGCGACCTGAAATTCCATACCTAAGTAGCTTGGAAAGGAGAACATCTTTGTTCACCATATCGTAGGCCTTTTCTAGATCAATAAATACAGCCAAGGCGTGTTTGTTCCCCAGGGACTTCTTAATTGCGTCATGGAGACGGAGAAGGTGATCCGTTGTTCTTCGGCGCTGTCGAAAGCCGGACTGCGAGATAGTAAGGATCTTGTGGTACTCCAAAAACCAGCTGAGTCGACATACCACCATTTTTTCAGAGTTTGCACACATTGCTGGTAAGGGATATTGGCCGGTAAGTGCGAGGGTTGGTTTGGCTTGGCAATAGGAACTATAATGGAATGCAGCCAGGACGGAGGAATTTTGCCGGTGAACCAAATTTTGTTGAACAACTGCAGCATGATTTCCAATGATTGGATGGACAAATGTTCAAACATTTCGTAGCATATGTTGTCAGATCCGGGTGTAGTGTTTTTGGCATTTCGGACTGCAGAGATACGTTCTTTAAGGGTAAAGGCTCGATTTATTCGTGGGTCAAATGGCGTTGCAAGAGAAAGCTCGTGCTGCAATAGTCGTGTTTTAATTGGCAAGAACACGTTAACAAAACGAGGTGGATATTTTGCCGAACTACTGGATAAAGCGAAATGGTTTGCGAGTACGTTGGATTTATGTTGTTTATTTTTGGCCGAAATGCCTTGTGCAAGCCATAGATGATCACGGAGCCGGAATGGACTCCGGTCGGAGTTTGCATTTTGGGCCGGAGCAGGAGCGGAGTCAACATCAAGGTCTGTGCAGGAACCAATCAAAATTTTTAAGGGACCTAATTTCTGTAATGATGCTTGTTGTTATCAAACAGAATGGAATTACTTGAGACGTGTTTTCTGACCAGTGTCGTCATATAACACAAACGTGTGACACTGGGTGGGAGTACCGAGCATTTCGCCACTAATGATGGTTTCAAAGTGTTATGGCCCATGCAAAATACATGTGTACTGTAGGCTAGCAAGTGACAATGCAGTTCGGGAATTTGGAATCCATGCCGTACCTTAACTATGAGAATGCTGGGCTAATGATGTGGGCAATAATACAAGACACATGACAAAAAAACAATGGTTAACAAAACAGATTATAGAGAGGCAAAAGTGTGCCGAAGTGACCTATACACTGTAGCGTAGGCCTAGCTTAGTAGTTAGTGACACGAGTTGACGAAATGTGCAGTAGTACAATAATGTTTAGGCCTATCTGCATTGTGCAGATTTCTAGTCTAGCCCAGGCCTCCTGGCTAGAAGTACAGTAAGTAATGTGCAGTAGTACAATACAATGTTTATTGGCATTGTGCAGATTTCTAGTCTAGCCACCGCTTGCATAGGCCACCCTCTGCTCACATTTGAGCCATACTGAACAAAGTTGGATGTTTGCCATGATAGTTGCAGTTTTAAAGATACCTATGTCGCTATTGCCTATGATAAACTTGAAAGCGATTGTACCAAGTTGTGCGCAATGTAAATGTTCATCTTATTAATTTTTTTTTGTATGATTTGCTGGCACATTCATGTTAATTGCTCAGTTTAGCATAGTCATAGTTCAGAGTTTTATATGAGCACATGGTTAAAGTATGATTCAATATTTGTCAACAGGTAATCAGCTCCAGACCGCGGAGATGTAAGATGAGTTTTTTGTAAAAATAGAAAATTAACACTCACTTCAAATACTTGTCATCTATCTGGTTAATTACTGAAACATGAACGACTTAATCAAAACCTAGTGTTTCAATGGCTGCCACTTCATAATTTAATACAGAAGAACCTATACTTTTAAGGTGTATATTTGATATGCAGCGACTATTTTGCCTCATGAGACAAAAACAGTTCTGAAGTTATTTTGTCAGTATCTGCACATACTTGTTTGAAGTCATCACGTGACAAGTTTGGAATGTATTACCTACATAACTGACCGTAATGCCCAATTAAAATGTGGGCAAGCTTTTAGTGGATGTTTGTGTACGTTGTGTAAATAGGCTAAGCCATAACTTTAAACCTGAACATGTTGTGTCTTTCTGTATTGTGCTAGTCACCTGACCATTTCAACTATTGGCGTTCTATTAAAGGCAAAATAGCCATGACATATATTTTGCCTCATGAGGCAAAATAAACAGTATCTTTTTTATATGAGTTACGTGGAAGTTTTCGGAGTGATAACAGGAGTCGGAGTTGATGTTTCAAAAGTTTTCGGGGTTGAAGCAGGAGTCTTAAATCGTGGAGCAGGAGCGGAGTCGGTGTCTGAAAAAGGTGACTCCGCTCATCTCTGGGGCAAGTAATGTTGGAATGAAACAAGTGGGACGGTTTCTGGAAAAGCGTTTTATTACCTTCCAAACTTTGGACAGATTAGTGGTAGACGTTAGGGATGTGCAAAATTGTCGCCAGGAGGACGATTTTGCCTCGAGCATTGCCCGTCGAGCCTTTGCTCTACACCGTTTGAAAACGATAATGTCACGCAAAAGCCAAGTCCGTTTCATTCTGTTGAAGGCATGCTTTGTTTCTGACGGCAATGTCACACTGCTTATTCCACCATGGAACGGCAATTTTGATAGACCTCTTGCACTGAGGAATAGCTTCCAGAGCAGCTTCCCGAACACTCGTTTCAAAGAGGCAGTAAGCATAGTCCAGGGAGATGGAGAATGAACCTAAGGTTTGTTCGCAGGCGGCGAGAACATTTTGGGACACCTTGATCATCCCGCGTGGTGTTCGCTTTGACTGCCGTTAATACAACAGAGTGGTCGCTACCCAAAAATTCGCTTGTGACCGTAGAAGCGCAGAGGGAAGCGCATGAGCTAGAGACTAGGACCAAGTCTAACAGACTCCATGCGTTACGTCCAGTGAGTGAAAAATGTGTAGTAGTGTTTAAAACAACCAAATCGTGTACGTCGATAGCTTCCATCAAAGTCCTGCCACTGCAGTTTGTGTGCTCGCTTCCCCACATCTCGTGGTGTGCATTAAAATCACCACAGAGAATCACTTTTTCAAAGTTGGATAGGAAATCAAGGGAGGTGGAATTCAAGGGGTTGGAAGGGGGGTTATAAATATTAAATATGCAGAAGCCGTGTACAGCAATTCCTTGGATTAAGATTGCTGCTGCCTGGAAGAGTGACATCAAGTTCGGAAAAATCTAAAGTTTGTCTAACGCAAACCATTAGGCCGCTTCCTTTTCCTTTGGAGGAAGGCCGGTATTTACGAATGACATGATAGTGGGGGATTGAAGGTTGGTATTTCGGTGTCAGATGTGACTCCTGGATGCAGAGGACATCAGGTAGGTTGTCAAGTGTAGATATAGTTTTCGAATTCATGCCACTTTTAAATATAGAACGGGAATTCCATCGGAGATTATGAAACCCATCGTTAACTATAAAAGAGTTTTAACTGCTAGGCATCTACAGGTAGACCCGTGTGGCCACCAGCTGCCTCAGTGATAATCTGACATACGTCAATATTCTCATGTCTTTTGCCAATTCTGCTTTATTACTTCTGCCAAAAAGGCGAGAAAAGTCACCGGGTTGCCAAATAAAAGCCTGGAAAAATCAATTTGTTCAGTTACGACGGGCTCGTCCTGATCCAGTGGGGTGCCGGTAACATGCGGACCAGTGCTCTCACTTTTAGGGATTTTGTCCCTAGATTGGAACTTTTGAGTCCTTTTAGGGAAGTATGAAAATGTGTGAAATTAACTATTTCAGTTTATTTTGCAAATTTATATTTGGTTCTATTTTTAACATTTATCATTCGCACTCCGATTTTATGCTACACCACCACAGATTTAGGGATTTTTTGGTACTGTTCTAGTGATTTTCGGAGTTGTATTTGTGAGAGCCCTGATGCGGACACGAAGTGGTACTTAAAAGGTTTTGCAAGTGTACGATCCACAGTCGACTTTTAAAGAGGGGGGAAAGTGGACTGTAAAGCTAAATGTGGGGCCGGAGGATTTATGGAATTTCTGAGCTCTTTACAGGCATCAGCATAATATAGATTGGCCAGTTTAGTTGAGTATTTCAGTTTCTTTTTGGTATCTTGGGCAGATTCTGATTCGCCGAGTGACTGCCACCGCAGTTGGGACATTTAGCGCTGAACTCGCTATACTTATGTTCGCCACTGCAGATTGAGCAGTGCAGGTTACCTCTGCAATGGTTTGTCATGTGACCATAGCGATTACATTTGAAAGACCTCAATGGCCTTGGAATATATTGTTTTACACAGAACAACATGTAACCAAGTTTGACCTCACTAGAAAGGTCAGCAGTAGTGAACTGCAGAAATACTGATTTGGACTCTGTCATCTCAGAGGAGTCTTTACTGTTGTATCGAAAACGTATCACTGATTGAACCCCTTGCCCTGCAAGGCATGCCAAAATGTCATCCACAGGGATATCCAGAGGCACGTTATAAATAACGCTTCGTGCACCTGTAGGTTTACGTGAACTAGGTATGACCTCGACTGTAACGACACCATCTGTCAGCTTCGTACAACTGAGAAGCGTAGTCATCTGCTGCACGCTGCAACAATTTACAAATCAGATTTCCGTTACACAAAGGAGGACAAGCCTTGTACGAACCCATACACTTCAAGAAATTTTTGGATATACACTGGGCTATAAGCTTTCAATACTCTGCCTGACTTGCTTTCCAGAATCACCGGTAGCAATTCAACAGCTTTACTCTGTTTGCTGCAACTTTCGCCGGAGCCAGCAGCTGAATCATTTTTCGATTTTCTTTTCTCAGTGCTCGGAATGATTGAGGATCCCTATAGTATTCCGACATGTCTAGGGCATCATCGTCCATGTCTGGGTGTAAACGCCTTGCAGAGCAGCGCTTACATTGACAGCGCAAGGAGAAGTGCATACCCGGCCAAATCATAGCATCCTCGATAGTGAAATCACTATCGGAAGCTTCCTTTGGCCTAATGGGTTGAGGCGAAGTAAAATCAAAATGGTGGAGATGCGGGGCACGTCATGATGGAGGATTTGGGTTCGAAGCCATGATGTGCAGGTAGCATAGGATCTTCGATAAGTAGGCTTCGTCTCTGTGAGCACGAATGGCTCGAACGACTTCTGTAGGGAAGGGAATTATGTAAGCGCCCTGCAGAGCAGCGCTTACATTGAGAGCGGAAGGAGAAGCGCATACCCGGCCAAATCATAACGTCCTCGATAGTGAAATCACTATCGGAAGCTTCCTTTGGCCTAATGGATTGAGGCGAAGTAAAATAAAATGGGCGCGAAGCGCACCTACGTTCTATATCTGAACCAACCTCATGGAAAATAATGGAATATCTTCACCAACAAAGGAAACAACTCACGCCAAAGAACAAGCGGAAAATGGAAACTAGAAAAAAGGACACCGAGACAAGTCACACGGCAATAAGCTCTCAACGCTGACAAATTCTTTTCACCAACTTTTTCACACCTGCTGCAACAACCTCTCCAAGTAAGTAGAAATCCACCGAACTGAACCTCTCTCTCATTGTCTTTTTCTATTTCACCACGCGCGGGTCGAAAATGCCTTTAGGAAGGCGTGTCACACCACCGCGCGAGTTGCATTCGATAAATGATAATCAAAGCTTTGACTAGGCTCCGGGCCGAAACAAGGTCCGCTACGGTGGTAACTGTGTTCCCACACCTTTTTCATGTTTATCTTGAGTTTGAACCATGAATTTGAACCTGTTTCAAAATGGTTAGTCTTTTGGGTGCGTTCCCAGACCTTTTTTGTTAGCAGTACATCCCTGAGTGGAACACGGACAGTAAAGGCCCTGCATTTCTACCAGTGGCTGGCTATGTTTTTCTTCAGACGACGACTTTGCAGCTCCAAGATAAAAAAGGCATCAACGCCTTTTGGAAGCACTGCGGAATTATGTTCACTACAGAACAGTCGACAGAAAGTCTTCGATATGGGGGCTTTACGTTTGTGCAGGGGGCTTGGCATTCTAAAATTTGAAGAACTTAACTGATTTATAGTATTTCATGTTCAATTTGGGGAGGCTTGGAGCTTTTTCTGCAAGGGGATAAGCCCACCAAAGCCCCCCAGCGACGGGACTGGTCCACTGCGATAGTCCGACAGCGAATTCGAGCACATCTGATGCTGAAATTGCAATAACTGCTACGTTGAACACTGCAATTGCAATATCTACTGTTGTGGATGACTGAGACGTAAAATCAGTAGCACATTAAGAACATCAGTCTGTCAAAACGAACTCTGTTGTTGACCTAATAGCACGTGAGTTAACTCAGAACAAGAGTTGCCCGGAGTGGGACAATTCGGCGACACCGCTTTGGCGATGGACGTTTCGGCAATAAATCGGTTATAAGGCATGATACTTTTGATGGGAGCGATTTTTATCTACTTCTGGAAAAAATTGTGTGTTCAACTTTAGGGTTCAGATTTAGGGTTTAGCTTTAGGGCAAACAAACAACCTTTGTAATCTAAACATCCAAGTATAGTAGAATTTCCCTGTAACGGTTGCGGCTATAACGACAGTTCGCCTATAACGACGCTTTTTCTTCGGTCCCGGCAGAATCCCTATCTTTTTCGTGCATTAGAGTTCGGCTATAATGACATCGCCTGTATCGTCACTTCGCCCATAGCGGCGCTTTTCTTCGGTCCGTTAATTGACGTTGTAGGATAATTCTACTGTATTTCAAAAACGCACTTTTTTCATATAAACCATTCCCACCACTATCGCCGAAACGTCCTGTCGCCGAAACGGCGTCACCGAACCGGCATCGCCGAAATGTCCTTGACCCAGATTTGCCGCCGCTACATGCGTGAAATGACATTGTTTTAACTTTTTTTGTGATAGATACTGTGCTGTATTTGGCCAGGTATTGTCGTCATAAAGTATGCCTATTTTGGGTGAATAGACCTTATGTGAAACAAATCAGAAAATTTCCTGAAAATAACATATTTTCGTGTCTCAACATAATTTACGTTTTTTGAACGCACTTCCGCCAGCTTCGAAGACATCACGACATGGATGTTGTACAGACCGCCAATAAGGTCTACTTGCGAAATTTCGGACTTTTTGGTGCATTTTTCGTGTCTTTTACATTCGTACTCACCGCCTTTTTTTGGGAGGGGATGTACGTTTGGTTTTGAAACAATAAAATTTTCTGGAAATGCAACAAGTTACTTTTTTGAGGTGAGATGAGTTTGGGAAGAGTTTCTGAGTTGTTTAAAAATGCGCCTGAGCACCTAAAACGTTTCCTAAGTCTCACTTATGGAGGAAATAATATTAGCCCAGTTAGTGCAATGACAGTAACGGTGTACATTTTTAATTAGAACTGAGCAGGGTTAAGGTGCAATTAAACCATGGATTTAAGTGTTTGTTTCAAGTAAAAATGATTAACTTCAGTAACCTCCTAAGTTGCTTACTTAGGCTTCATGGATTTGGCTGATGAACCTAAAATTTTTATTCTGTACATGGTCAGTTGGAAATAACAATCAACCTAAATAATATCGTCTTTGTGGTTGTTCGCATGAAACTTTTATAAAGTAGTGCGATGCAAAGCGAATATTGTGTCTACCGTACTGCAAACGAATTTCCGTTCAGATGTATGATTCTTCGCATCGACTGAGATTCATTTACAAATACATGACTGGAAGCCTTGTTCTCAACCTGCTTAAATTATATGATTCCATTGCTGTGCTGCACTAGTTCACAACAGTTGGGCATTTCCCCTTCAGCTATCACAAATATTTTTAAAAAACTTGAAAGCAGCAAATTTTGTATGTGGTAAGGTTAAACCACTTTATTCTGGCGGCTTGGCTTTGCCTACAATGCATTTTGCTTCCACAAACCATATAACCGCATCACCCACATTTAACCTCATACCCAGAGCAACAGACTTTTACTTTGATATAAACTGTTCCCTTAAACTATAAGTAGCTTTGCCCTAGGGAGGTCTCCAGCCTAAATGACCCCTGGTCTTTCGCAGCCTTAATACTCCCCAATGCATTTTATAAATCGGTTGACTTGGGAATCACCGAAGCATTATATATTTTAACATCCGTGATGGCGCCATCCATGCGTGTGATCTTCTGGTATCGTATTTAGGCATCCGTGTTAGCGCCATCAAGCGTATGCTTTTATACTACCACCACATAACTACCTTCGTGTCATTCATGTGTTTGTGTGTTCCTTGGTACAGCGATGCATGTTTAAGTCTGGTGCGTTGCGTGTGGGAGTGAAGACGTTGTTTCAATAATTGACAAAAACGACCAAACCTATTATTCACTAATCTTTGCACAAAATACAGAAACCACTATATGTTGTGAAACGTTTGGATTCACTCATAAGCATTGCTTTAATAAAAATCTAGAGAGAAATTACATATATTTATCATTTCAGAAATATACATCTTTGGTAAAACTTGAAAGCCATCTCGCATTTTACAATAACAGGAAGTTGCTTCAATTTTCTCCTGATGTTTCTAAATTTCACGTTAATACTATTTTTCAAAATTGTTTTTGTGCGATCGCGTAAATGGTCCAAATGTTTTTGTGAGAATGCACGTTTCATGGGTTGCTCCTTCCGTTTAATTTGGTCTTGTAAGAAATTATCACAACGTGTTTTAAATATGGTTACTATCAAGATATGATGAAACTTTGTTGATATATGATTGAATAAGAAATGATGATTCGTACCTCGTAGGCGAAATAAATATTCTGAAAGATCTAAGTGTCTGATATTTTGCTGGGAAAGGTTTCCTTTTGATAGACAGTAAAAATGTTTTGCTTTTAATTTACTTTGTTTTTGAATAGAATAAAGATGTAAAAGAATAGTGAAAACATCTGCAGCTTTTTCAACCTGCACTTTTTACGACAAGTTGCGGGGTTTTATTTTTTACTGCGAAATTTATAAGATTGATTCTGGTGAAGTTGGTGAGGTACAGATCCTAGTATAGCAATTACCTTTCTGACTTTATTCTGTCTCAACGCCGAAGCAATCTTCAAAGCACGGCTGCACGCAAAACCAGGTTTTAGCTTGCACGGTTACATGTATTTACAAGGGATACAAATATCTTGGACAATTGCCTATTCGTTTGGAGTTGGTTAAAATTAATACGTGCACCATTGATTGTGTTTGCATACCGGACACGAATATTTGCATTTGAAAAATAATACTATGGCTCAGTTTTCGAGGACACAACTGTCACGGGACGAAAATTCCAAAGGCTTTAGCCTTTGTCAATAAATTTTCCCACCATCTGAGCTCTCGGTAACTGTCAACAACCTACGATACGCACTACACAAGATACATTTGCAGCAAGTTGTCATGACGTTTCGCTGCATCATAATCAACACATTTGCAGAAGCGTCAATCGAAACACTTCTCTAAGCCGTTCACATTCAAGCATTATTAAAAAATAAACAAAAACAAAATTGTTACTAACAGTCTGCCCCTTTAACCTTCAAGTGAAAACGTGATAATACAAAAACTTGTCAGACGGTTTTATGAATTACAAGTAACAAAACAAAAAAAGAAAAATTTTTGCTGCGCTTTTTACAATTGTCGCAACAAAAAGACTGCGTCTTATTGTTGTTTAAACTTTGATGGCGTTGGAAGCTTTATATAAAACAATTTTCAACGAGTCCACTGAGGTTTCAGTGTCTTTGTCAGAAGAACTTGTAATTTCCTTGTAAATAGAAATAATGCTTGGAAGAGACTTCGAGTGTTTTAACTTAATCAGCAATTGCAGTTGTTTCGGGAATGCTAGGAGATCCTTGTAAACCCTGTAAACAGAATAGAGATTTACCAAAAATGCTTGCGTTGATTCTTAAAATATAATGGAACAACGACAGAATTACTGTGCTTTACTACAGAACTTCTTAATTTGCTTTGATTTAGAGCTTAAGGAACGTTTCTCTTAACAAGATTTACAGGTTTATCCATGGTAATGGTGGTATTTGTCCCGTGGGATCGGAGAGTGTAATAGACATTTATGCCATAACCTGCTGAGACTGGACCCACGCTAGCATGTAGATCTATGTGACTAAAGTGGATGTTTTTGTTTTCCATCTCCGTCTCATAGCACAATGCATTTTAAGAGCTTCACAGTTTGTTAGAACCGTTATATGTGGACCCGTCTTTCAACGTCTCCTTTCTTTGAACTGCGCTGATGCCTATTTTTGGTAGTAATAGATTTTTGTGTATGCTTGGGCTCTATACCATTTTATCCTGAACGGATGGGCGAATACGAATATTCAAATGATATCTGTTTTAAAATGATTTTTGCAAAGACGTTCGCATCCTGTGTAATGTCCCTGTGTAATGTGACAGAGCAAATTGAATAAGTTCAGTTGTGAGTTTGTCTTATTTGCAATGCGTATAGGAATATTTAGTAGTAATCACATAATTTGATTTTTTCTAGTTTTGAGTCGCTTCAAACAAAGTTTGAGGAACACTGGTTTGAAGCGTCCACCAAAGAATCCTTAAAAAACGAAACAACCCAGGATGAAACATATCACTCACAGCAGTGACAAAAACTATATAAAACGTTTGTAATATAAGGGTATTTGAATAAATGAAAGAGATAAGAACAAACAAGTGAATGCAAATGTCTTTTTATGCTTTTTTTCACAGGAATTAGACCAAAAAGGTTCTTAAAAAGGACAGTTGGTAGGATTTTCCTTCAATTTTTAGTTGACAGAAAATATTTTAGCTAGACTAAATGAAAATTAGCCATGATTCGCTTTTTTGCAAAATGTTTTAACAATAAATGTATTGATTGGCTGCATCCCGTGCGAAATATTTGCAAGAAATAAATTTACTGCCAGCATTACAACAAACATGTTATCTTCATTACTTCTTAAAAGTATTGATCAAAGACAACCCGATGATTTGGGTTGGCTTGCAAGTGTCTGCAAATTGACGAGTTTAGTGATGTTCGATGCTCCTCTCTACGAATTATTGAATTCAATAAACTATTATTTAAATTTTAAATTAATAAATCGTATGGATGAGCATCAAACCAAGCTCTTCAGTCTGCAGACGCAAGCCAACCCATATCATCGGGTTGACTTTCACAACCCTGAGGTCATTGGCAGTGACAACAATTGGCGGCGGCTGCAGATTCAAGAACACAACCCAGAGCTGAATGCAAACATCCCGTCGATGCCTCTAATCCAGGGTTGTACAACCTTTTGCTATTGCATTACTTTTATTTGTATGAAGTATGGCCGCCAATGGGTTTGAGTTATATTTACGAGATACGTTTAATTAAAGAATGGGTTTAATCCGGTATATGTCATTTACTTGCGCCTAAAAGTGTAATGAAATGTCAAACATTTTAACGAATTTATCAAAAGAAAAGTTTGCAAAGCAGATTTTTACGCATCGTGTCGACTGATTTTCTTGCCTTAGGTTTGTTTTGCTTCAATATTTGTCACAGCGCTTTTCTCCTGACTGACCATACGAACTTGCAGCAAGATGCAGTTCAATTTGCAATGCACTGATGATGATAACAGGAGTTATTAAACGTTTGCAATATGTCGTTGATATCGTTTTCATTGGCCGTGGCTTTCATTATAGTATTTTTTAGACAACATGACCGCAAGTGAGGATCCGAACAAAGACCGATTTAAAAACTCCCGTGTTAACACCACCGAGCGATAAAGCTCACGCAGAACTGGGCTTACTTTACCAACCGTGTGTCAATCCCATCGTTCTGCCTTCCGTCACTCGTGAACACCACCTCAATGTATTCGACGTTCTCGACCTACTGCAGGGTATTGCCGCTTACGTGCAGCATACACTGTCTTGAGTTTGTGGAGAGACATAATACCTTAATCTTTTTAGTGCTGATCTTCATCCCATCTTGGTCGCACGCAGCAGAAAACTAATCAATTGCTTTATGAAACGTGTTGAGAAGATGATAACAGTACCAAACCGGGCACAAAAAGCAAACTACAGCTTCCAACAGTGACACTCTCATCGACTCGGCTGTTACTGTCTATCCAATTCATATTGACTATGAAGAGGGGTGATGACAGCACACGCCCTTGTCGGAGTCCAACACCAACGGCGAACGGTTGTGATTTAACTCCGCCGACACGGACACAAACTTCTGAACAGAAATACAATGACTTGGCGACCAGTAACAGGCGCCCGTCAACACCGCACTCTCGCAACACTCCCCGAAGCTTTTACGAGGAAGCCGGTGGCATGCTTTCTCGAGGTCGACAAAACATGTATAGACGTCTTGGCGTACTCCCCGAATTTCTCGAAAATTTGCTGGTGAGTAAAATTTTGGTCTTTAGTGCTACGGCCAGGGCAAATATCTCACCGGATATCATCCCGTTTTGGTTCAATTATTTCGCGGTATCTTTTTCAAGGTTTCTGGCATGCATTTGTCCCCGGGGGCTAAAGAGAGAGATACCAGGGTAGTTAGTGCACTGACTCCTGTCTTCCTTTTTCTGTATGGGAATTCTCATCCCGTTTACTTTCGGTGCTCTCTCAAAACACCAGGACACTTTTTTGCCACTCTTCACCACACGAGTCGTTTGACTAATTTCTTTGCCTGAATAATAAATGTTTGTTTCAAACATGAAAATATTTTCAGGGGTCGGCTTTTCTAAACTGGCAGATAAAAGCAACGAAACCATGTCTTACTCTTTCAAGACTTCTCTTTAACCCTTGAGTTTCTCGTTCAATGACTTTCCACAAAGCTTTCCTTTCAACGTAGGGAAACTTTCTAAATTCAGTGAAAAATTCTTCGCGGGTGATCTCAAGCAAGTCGTTAAGGCTCAGGTTCATATCTAAGAAAATAAAATCGAAAATACTACAATAACACTGATACAAAATCAATAAAAGGTGCAGTGATACCTTGTTTTACTGCCATGCACTGCAGGCATAGCAATAAAGAAACTTAGCCGCACTTTAAATCTGCTGAAGAACAGGTCACAACGTAGGTTCAGATGTTGGGAAATATGCGTCTCAACCTTTGAGCTTGATACAAAAATATTTTTATTTGGGATGTTCAGTTGTGCACAGCCGTTTGTGTATATCAAGTTTTGCTTAAGAAGCAGTTGCTGGTATTATGAGCTTCGGATCAACAACGTTACATGAGGGTAAGTTTATTTCGAAGTGGGTGGAGTTCTGCAGAAAGCGTTGATGTAAGAGGCTGTTTTGATGATTTATAAATAAAGGACGAAAAATTTAAATCTTGTGAAGTATTGACGATTGGGATGTGCATTGTCAACAAGGTGGCGTTCACGTTCAACGGCATTAACACATCGCAAAGTCTCGAAGTGAAGGTGAAATTCTGGCAAACATACTGTGAGTAAAAAGCAATAATAAAAATCTATGTATGCCCTGTAAAAGTTTTTAGAACAATTCAGCCTTAACGAATGAGATACTCTCCGCATGACTGACTGGGGTTGCCAAAACGTTGGTGTAATTGTAGCTTGTAACGAATAATGTTCGGCGCGGGGGATTTGCTTAGGGCGGTTTTACAGGGCAGTCTGCGGCTTGAGTTGTCAAAACTTATGTAGCTTCTCTCAGTGCAATTCAGTTGGTGCGGCCAATCCCGATGCGTGTGTTACGCCCATGTACGTGCGCGGCTTTGCACGTGTGGTGGTGCGCGCGCAACTTTTTCCATTAATTGAAGATTTTTCAGTAGGAGCGGAGGTCGACTTTGAGATGCCTTTTTTTCAAATGACCTGGAACAGGTCAAACGACACTAAAAGAGTTTAGTTTTATCAACCATGTCAAAGTAAAGAAACCCTGACTTTAACTCAGGTCAAAAGGCGTAAATCCATATTTACAATTTGTTTCAAAGGCAGGTAGATGTGTTCCTTCATAATCGAATAATGTTTTGGTTAATCCGCAAATCAAACGCAAATAACGATATTTTTCAATCACTGTACTAAAACCGAAAGTAGAAACGCAACTTTCTGTTTGCAAGAATAAACGAAAAGTTACGGGACAGTCAATAAATGGTGTATACACAATTGCTCATTAGCAATCACAACTGCAACAGAGCTATAATACTTATGATTAGCAAAAATTTTCAAATTGCCAAAAATAAATTGAAATTAAATACTTTTAAATTCTTGGAGTATTTCTTCCTTGACTTCTGCTTTTGCGGCCGCTGTGTAAACTTTCTCAATTGAAATCGAGCTGACGGAAGGAGACGCAGAACCCTCTACCAACAGCTTTTGTCCCTGAAAAAGTCAGAAAAATGACCGATAAGTTTAATGCTTTGGTTGAAGGAAAAAAGTTAACTCTTATTTTTTTGTGAATGTTTACCGCATTTTGTCAATACTACAGTATATAAATTACACTTTGAAAACATCTACTTACTATTTTCAACAACAAAACCTATATAATCAACAACTTTCAGGACCAGCAAGAACTTTCAAGCCCTCTAGTAAGACAATTTGGATCTTTACAGTTTATTTTATTCAAAAATAGATGTAATTTTCGAAACATTTGGACGTAACATGAGGTTGACGTACGCCTGCGCCGGCTCCTGCAGTGGTCGACGAACATTTGATCTGCCGTAACTCTTGAACGGATTGAGCTAGAGAGTCAGTGAAAGCATCACTGGCTCCGGGAGGCAGTGCCGCAACTTGTGGGGTAAGTTACGCACACCCGTGACGACATTTTGACGTCGTTTTAGTGGAAAAAAACGGTTTCGCGTGGCTAAGAAAACCAGTTGCGTCCATTCAAACAGCCATAGAGCTCAAAGCAAACACGTTGGAAATAAACTTTCCACATAGAAATGTCAGTGGATACTTACCTTTGCAATGACGATTACAAAAGTTGAAATTTTTTGGTGCGAGGTCCAACGTGGCAAAAACCATAGATGTCGTTTTCATTTGCGGTTCAAGCCACTTTTCTGCCAGTCAACACCCACGAACCCCACCAAAGTTGCAGAACAGTTGTGTGTGTGTGTTTTACAACATCCCATCCAATTTTAAGCCAGAATATGGACAGGAAAGTTTTGTTTTGTAAAATATCAAAATATCCACAATGACTGAGCCAATTTTTGGTCTAGTTTTGGCCGTAACTCCCCAACCCCTTAAACTAGCAGGCTAAACAAGGTCTCTCAATATTCAGAATAGCTCCTAGATCATTTTAAAGACAAACCAAGTAATTACCTCCTGTACGTTTTTTTCAGGACCCCAGAACGTGCTCTGGAACTCAACCCACACTTCTTTACCCCCTAATTGTCTCCCCAAAAAGAGCCCGAACAAACTTTTTTGGGAAGATTTTGTTTATGGGTTCTTCAGACGTCGGCGAAGCGCAAAAACCGGATCGAAAAGGCTAAGCGGAATGCGGTGAAGAAGTTTTTTGATTCTCTGAAAGTTGCCAAAAAATCACTACGGGAAATGCACTTTCGCTGGCTTTCTACCCCAATCCGTTCGGGAGTTACGGCCGATCAAATACTCGCCGGTCACTTTTGTGGCCGACGCGGTCGTTACAGAGACTACGTCTTCTGCTGCAGTCCCAGCTCTGCATATATGACAGAAAAAATCAAACGTGCTGCCCGAGCAAAAACTCGAACGGAAACAATTGAAAATTGAAATACAACTGCTCTTGATAACTTGAAAGATTTCTAGTATAGTGTATTCGTCAATATTTTACATTTTACAAAGTAGTTCTGTTGGAGCATTTGCAAGATAAATATTGTTTTCCGCTTCAAGAATAGTTGAAAAGGCCTCTTTTCGCTTGTACATGAAACCAGTGGCGTAGCAACCCACTGGCTACTCTGTCTATAGCCAGGGGCGGCACGTTCAAGGGGGTGGCAAAATGTAGTCGCTTATTGTAAGCAGAGATAATTGAAAAGAGGTGAGGAAAGTATTCAGACTGATTAAAATTTAAGCTTTCTTAATTCCGTCAGTTAATTCCCATTTTGGCAAATGAGGGCGACTCAGCCGATATTATTAGCGCCATGGTTACAGCCATGTTATGCACACCATCGCTTTGTCGCTACCTATCTCTCAACATTATTGCGTGCAATGGCCGTTATTTCAGGAATCTGTTCGAAACGCGCCTACTCTAGCAAGCTGCAGCATCGTTTGTTAGTCAAGGTCCAGCTCAGCGGTTCTCAATCTTTTATGAGCCGTAGGCCCCTTTTTGTTGAACTAGCGAATACTTAATATATCCGTGACACTTGGGTTATGCAGTATCACGGCAAAGCTACCCAGCGAAGGCCTCTGCTCGTGGTCCCAGTGAACCGCTCTGTGGTCCCCAAGGGGACCCAGGGCCCCATTTGAGCAACCCTGGTCCAGCCACTACAGTTACAGCTGGGCTTTTTAAGCTATTTGCTGTAGTTGTTTAGAAAGATCTACAGTAGTTAATTCTGTGCTTTATTGATAGGAAAGGGAAGTTGCTTACTTGAATAATACTTTCGCTCATCCGGTGGAGAATGTTTTAATAGATGACTAAAAGGCTGTTTATCTTAGGGCGTTAATGTACGTAGGTTTTGCTGAGAAAATGTGAACGCAGGGCACCCAGTAATGGAAAAAATTGTGTACCAACTGTTTTTAGTCTTATGTCGTCCAAATGAGCTAAATTTCACCCAGTTAATCGCAGTAACGTTTACTACAGTTAGGCCCCGTCGCCAAGATTTCGGAGCAGGGGAGCCACAAATCATAAGGAAGAACATTTTTTAAATACAATATTGAATGTATACAGCAACCGCTACGAAAAAAATCGCTTACGACATGTAAACCTTATTCACACTTACCTCGACCCAGCAAGTCATACAGATATGAACGCCGAACCGGCCGAGCACCGTCATTTACTCTATTGCAATTTGGGCAAGGGAGGAGACAAGAAATAGCATATTTATCAAATAATTAAAACTTCTATCTCCTTGTAGGTTGTTCTCGCGTTTCACCTTTGCCCCCGCCTTCTCTTTCATGTCGCACAAGCTACAGCATACCAGGCGATTCGTTATACAGCAGAAATGGGCAAATAGACGATACAACGTGGCAATTGAGGCACAATAGCAGAAACGATGTCATCCTGCAAATCTCTCGGCCTGATCCGATAGTGATAGATCATAGCTTGAGAGTTGAATTAATCAAAGCAGAGGCAGAGTAGTATCAAAACAAAGGTCCTTTTGGCAGCACCATCAGTTGATGATAGCACGAATAAATTTCGAATAAGTCTTTCTAAAGAAATGGTTCTACAAAACACTTAAGAATGGGGATAGAATTTTGAGATCTTGCTTATTATACGCAAAATTGAAGTGTGGGTTGTATTGTTTTTGCTGTAAGTTGTTTCGATTTGGTAATGATCATTCTTTATTTGTTGCAAAAACGTCGATAACGTTTTTGAATTTGTTTGGCTTGGGACTGGCGTAGCCTACTGCATTTCTTGTTTATTGACAAAAGCACGAAAATAATTTCTTTTTTGCAAAACGATTCGGACTACAGTTGTTGTGGTCAAGTATATCGGTCAGTTGTCTCAATGTAGATCATTGTTGGTGATTTTCTTCCTGGACACACTTGCTATTTGCATTTCCCTTCGTTATTTTCTCCTTTTTTGTTTACATTTCGGTTTCCTGTCATTCATTTTGAAAATTTTTGTTTGGCTGTTAATCGGCTTGGGAGTTGAGTAATGGTGACTTCGGTCATACCAACTCCGCCAACTACAAATCTTGTGTTTGTCCGAAAATACTAATTATTGAGTAAATGCAAAAAATCGTTGTTTTTTACGTTCATGTTTATTAATTTGTCGTTGCCTTATAATCTTTTTTTAGTTTGGAAACAGTTCAACGTATGGTTTTCTGTTTATAATAGTTGTTACCTGTTCGAATACTCTGCTGATATGATCATGTTGTAGCTGTTAGCAGCTGCAGTTGTTCGTTGCGCCCGGCGGCATGGTGTTCGGGGAGTATAAGCAGTCGACAATTTACGCTAAATTTGGCGAAAGTTCTTGCAAAAAGATCTTCAAAAACAAAAGATCATACCATGGTTGATTGGGCACGATGGCGTCATAAATATGACATCATTGCCCACACCAGGCGGCGACATTTTCTGGTTGGGCCAAAGGCGGCAGATTGTGCTCCTACGCCACTGCATGATCTGACTCTCGCCCTTGTCGAATGCGTTACATGCATACCTACATTTGTGCTTTCATGCTTAGTTGCATGCTTACAATCTATTGATGTTATTATAAGCCGGGAAGGGGGTTGATGGCACTGACTACGCGGTCTTGTAGTGCCAGGACAGGGTAAAATAGATTCTAGAGACGTACGCCTGATTCTCGCACAAACGTTTCTACAAGCTTTGCAGCAGCTGTGCAACGGAGGGTTTCCGGGGTTTGAAAATGAATACCGCGTTGATTGAGTGCAAGTTTCAGACGTTTTCTCGCCGTCAAGTATTTGGGTCAGACTTCAATAATGTGGTCCACCGTTTCGGGTATTGCACACTGGGCACAGAGTCCGTCTGGATGGAGACCAATACGTGACAGATGATGGTTTAATTGACAGTGGCCTGTGCACAAACGGAAAAGAATAGGAGAGAGGGAATTGAGCGGATGAGAAGATCGCAGCAGGGCACGAAAGATATCTTTGTAAGCATTGCCTCTTGGGTCGGTCTGGTATTGAATGTCCCACTCTTGGAAACAGTGTTGGTAGAGAGAAGAAAACATATCAGAAGAATTCAGTCGAGTAATTACATTCTTGTAGTGAACACATTTGGGAGGGTTGTGTGGAGGTTCGGTAGTGGATAGTTTCGCCAGTTTATCAACCATTTTGTTTCCTGGGATATTTTGGTGGCCAGGAACCCAAAGGAAACGGATCTCACAGCCCGAAGCTGCAAGTGTCGAACAGAGGAGTGTGATTTTGTTTGAGAAACTGTGTTTGTCCCAGTTCCAAGTTGTAAACGATCGTAATGAGCTAAGACTGTCTGTGACAGTAACGACCTTGACAATTTTTAATGAGTAAACAAGGTACAGTGCGTGGAGAATGGCGAAGAGTTCAGAGGTGATGGAGGAGGAAAACTTGTTTATTGCAATCGAATATTTTAGGTTTTTATCCGCTATGTAAATGCCGCAGCCGGCTCGACTGAGGTTTTTGATCCGTCAGTATAGATTTTAACAAACTGGCCACATAGATTGTGTAAATGCGATGAGAAAGCTGTTGCAACGAACGCAGATGTCGTTTGATGGACGAACCGTAGGAGATCGAGGTTGACAAGGGGATTTCCGCAGCGACCAAGGAGGAAGGTTCGGGATGCGCGAGGGAGCGGCGGCGAAACAATGCTTTCAAGTGACGCGCGAGTCGGAATATGTGACGCGTCACGCCACCGCGCACGAGGTGCGTTCGATAATTGGAAATCGCGCATCAATCAGGCCACGGGCCGAAGGAGGGTCCGCTACAGTGAGTGTTGATGCTGATGCCTGGACTTCTTATTTTTAACGTAGACCAACCTGTGGTCTAGTGGTAAGTGCGTCCGCTTCGGTGCTGGTAGGTCGTGAGGTCGACTTTCGGCCAGGTCTTACCAAGACATTGTGAATTAGTACTGTAGCCTTCTTACCAGGCGCACGATGTGCGGCCGAGCTGCAGGGAACACCACCAGAACACAAAAACAACCCAAATATTGTACAAACTCAGTTGTTGACACTACAAGTCCATTGTAGTTACACAGCGCCAACAACAAACCACCATATCAAAAGAAATGTTTAACGTAGATTTTTATCTCGGCACAAAATGTGGTTACATGTTGGTTTTATCTTCTGCTTTTACAACAAAGTACAAATTGTTGGTAATATTCCGTGTCAACTGTTTCTAAATAATTCATGCCATGTATTGTACATGCCGAATGTTTTCCAGATTTCTCTCCCGAGTTTGTTTTACGGTTGAATTACAAGTCTTATCGAATTGAAATTGCTTTCACACAGAGTTCAGGTCAACATTTACATGTTTTCAGTTATGTAATTTACTAAAAGAGGGCTTCTCAAACTGTGGGTCGCTTTGGAGTTGCGAAGTGTAATTTTGGGTTGCGAAACAAATTGGCTTGATAAATCAGATTGAAAAGTTTTTGTTAACCTAACAAGAAAATTAAAAGTAGGCCTGCAGTGAATTTACTTGCACTGCTTTATAGGTACAATTCAGCGTTTTATGCTGTCAGTTTTTGAGAATGTCTGCCTGAGCTATTAAAACAGAATAATCAACCAAGCACAAGTTATGTGTTGCTACGTCATGATTTGCTAACGTACTGACCTATATTAACCTTGTTGCATTCATTCCAACCCAAGACATAATTGTGTTTAGAACTCTAGGTCTATCGTCTAGGGTCTAGACCAGAGTTTCTCAAACGGGGCCCTCGTTCTCCCTTGGGGGCCACGGAGCGGTTCTCTGGGGACCACGAGCAGAGGCCTTCACTGGGTAGCTTTGCCGTGATATTGCATAACCCAAATGTCACGATATATTAAGTATTTGCCAGTTAAATTTGGAAGGGGGGCACAGCTCATGAAGGTTTGGGAACCACTGGACTAGACTAACTGCTTTGAGAACACACGGAGTAGTTCTCCACTAAAGTTTAAAGCGTCATACACAGTTTCAGAAGTACTTTGGAGTTTCATTCAGGAAAATTTGGATCCGCAAACCATACACAACTGAAATTTAAGGAGGCCACACACCTGCCATAGCAAGCCCAAAATTAATTTGCGGAGTTATAAACGACAAACATTTGCAACTGGAATTAGCGAAACAGAATTTATGTGATTCTTTGATAAGAACAAGAAATGAATACCCAGTGATTTCTGATCTAGCCATTCATAAACTTTTGGCCGTACGCACAGCGCATTTGTGTGATGCGGCATTCTCAAAATTGATAATCATCACGTCCAAACCGGGTTGCTTTTTGAAAATTGTTGATAATTTCTTTCTTGCTGCGTTGATTGCAGACCAATTGTATGAATCTCGAAAGTGATGATCCGTGTTAAAATCATCAAGTGCATTCATCCCATCAGTTGTGCTTGATAGTTGATAACGCGTATAAATTGAACTATTTTTGTTAATTTTTTTGCCTTTTTGTTTCCATTACGTGCGGAGGCCTAACGAGGTTAGATAGCACCGGGGGCAAGAAGCAAGTTGGGCGCCCCCATGTTCGAACCTGAGGTCTTTCGGAAACCAAATTTACTGTACTGAAGAATGCACTTGTGACATTTTGGGGATTTTTATGATCACCTAGCAGTCATTCAGCACCCTCCGCGGTGATTCGGTGCCCTCATAGTGATTCGGCGCCCAGGGAATTGTACCCCCATTACTCCCTCCTTACGATCCTGATTACGTTGTTGTTTTAGCACTCTGAATTACTTTCGTGGATTGTGTGCATTTGTGTGATTTTGCTATGGACAATAATGCTTCTTGAGATTTGTAATGGCATGTTTATACGTATAAATGTTTATACATCTTCCTTGTTACTGCAATGCATGTTTAAAGTCTAGCACGTTGCGTGTGAGGGCGATGACGCTGCAGAAAACAACTATATCTAGGCTATCCACGAAAGGGGGTCGCATAGAAAAACCGTTTAAAGTTGGTCGCACAACAAAACAGTTTGAGAAGCCCTGTACCAACAGATCTTAAAACCTTTGTAATTTGAAACCCCTGAGAAACGTAGTCAAGAACCATTTGGCACCTTATCAACTGCGCCTCGACTTTGTTGCTTTTCCTTTTTGTAATTCAAGAACTACTTAAAAAATTGAGAGAAAACGGAATTAAGCTCTATGATCCTTCAACGTTCCAGAGTAGGCCTTCCGTCGAAATTAGTGTAGAATACGTGGAACTTCCACCTATTCTAGTGGAAGCATTGAGAATTAATAGTATTTCTGCAGCATCCTATAATTTTGATGTAAAAGGAACATGTTGTGGAATTAATTTTTAATCTTCAAACTTTTTTAACAGACTCGGTGTATAACCAATCTTTTAGAATCAAAATACTTAAGTTGTTTGGCATTTTTATCAACAGTCTTTCAAAAATCGTAGCACCGCTTGTAACGGTTACAATCGTCAATACAATAGGTTAATTCACCATGTTTGTGGCATAATGCAGACGCAAAAAAAGATTTGATGCTAAAACCAAAAACATCCTTGTTTTTATATTTAAACGTAAAGAAACTTTTTTACAGCTTATTATTTTGTGTAGAAACTGTTTTATCGGAGTTTCCCAGCAATTGTTAACATCGCTGTGGTTAATTATGCTTGGTGTTTATACCCAAAAATAAATTCAAAAAGATCCACGAATTGAATTGTAATAATTAATCATAAAGTTTTGATGATATCACTGGCAAATGTACGTAGATCGAGAATTTGCCAAAATTATTGCCATCGATGCTTGGGTCTCACGCTCGTTGCTTGAGTGCAGTTTATGCATTACAAAAAACTGTAAAACCCAGACAACAATGCTCAGTTCTGCGCTTGTTGTACCTTAACAATAAACAAAGAAGTTCTTACCTGCTGGCGCGCACCCAGCACCAGCTGCCGCATTTCAGCAAACATTTGCTTCATTTCATCGCTTTGCCCCCGGATCTGGTTACGAATATCTTGACGAAACTCCTGCCATCTGCCTTCGTACCGCCGCTGTTGTTCTTCTAAGGCTAATGAACTTTCTTCTAATACTAAAAATGTTTTTCATTTTGGAAGTCAACTACTACATGCATTCGACGACCAATCAATCGAGAGTAATTTTAGAGTTTTCTCTGATATTTTTCAATGTGAAATTATACACATAGCCCTGGAACGTAACTATCCAAGTTCAAAGTTGCATCCACTTCATTTATTGTTTGTGCGAACTTCATTTATTGTTTTTTTGCGAAGGAGACCAGCGTCACGGCGATGGACAAGAAGGTGACTTCCAAAGGGTAACATTTGGATGGTTTTTATCCAAACAGAAATCATCGTTTTTGCACATAAAAGCAAAAATTTTCTCGACAGCAAATAAGGTTGCTTGAACTATTCACTATAAAGAGAGTTGAAAATAAAGTCTGTCTGCGATATCTTAGGGATGCAATATTCAACTTTGAATTGTTCATCTATAACAAAATCAACATCTGCCTGCTGTATGTTTTGTTGACGATATTGACGGCATCCGGTATGACGTCAGCAAAGTGTGAGAAACGGTTCTGGAGAAAAACAATGAATAATATGCTGTAAAAAGTTTATAAGTGGAAAAATATTGCGATTTTCGCTGACGGTTGTGACTTTCCAGTTAGACCTTTCTTGCTGCAGCTCTGCAATCACAAAGCATTGAAATTCTGTCTAAAGGTACATCACGTAACAAACGCAAACACGTTTCAAAAATCCTTTGAATCCCACCACTACTGAATTAACTCACATGCAAGAGATATTAAACATGAAAATGTGGTTGAAGTTCGATAAATATCTCCCCTGAAAGAATTTAAAGGTGGGATTTTGCAATACGTCATTGACTACGATGCCGGAAGTTGAAAGCATTAGATAAGAAATAATTTTAATACTAAGATCATGCATGGGATACTGATATTTGTCAGAACACCAGCGGTGGTTAAAGTTAAGGATCATCTCGATACACCCAAGAAAAGACATGTTTGCACCTTTTGCATGACTATTAACATTTTCATTTTTGTTTTCTGGAAAATGTTCAAAGCATCCACGGGCCGCAAAACTAAGGTTCCTGTAAACGTTTTGTGTAGCAAACATGCGCTATTCTAAAAGCAAAAATATTTCTAGCTTTGAAACGGGTCCACAGTGAATTGTGCGTAACTTTAAACCTAAAAGAATAAAGTGAAAATTAATGATTTTCCAGTTTACCTATTCATCAAATAGTTTGTAACGTGTTTGTTTGATACAAAGTCAAAACAAGTAAAAGTTTCAAATGCAAATAAAAATAGTAGTGAAAATAAGTGACGAACAGGATAAACAATGCTGAACCGCGCAAAGCAATGTGCACAAACTATTGTTTTCGAAAAGACTCCTCAGAAGGTCCATCCTCCTGCAATCTAGCCCGAAAACCCAGTCCGACGACGTTTGTAAATATAACATGGCGTCTTGCAATCTTGAAAGATAGATCATTAATTTTCTTGAAGGTTTCATCGAAATAATTCGATAGGTTTTAAAATTCATATCTACTGAAAGCAAACTTACACTGATTTGTTTAGCAAACTAACAAAGCACTTTTAATAATCAAAGGGCAACGTACTAACGTGGGACAAGCTGTACTAACTTGTGCTTAATAGTGTTACACATTGTTTGATTAAAGAGTTTGTTCTTGCATTTCGTAATGAAGCTCAGCTACATTGTAAATAAAGTATGTTTATATGTAATTATCACTAATACTATTTGTCTTTCATCTTTTCAATTTGCAATCAGCTGTTTTTCGCTCATATTTTTATTCTTGTATATATTTTCTAATTTACATGAGTATCTACTGTTGAGACTGCTCAGTCGGCGCGGTGTCGCACGCGCTATGCACCACGAACGAGATGTGCCCTAAAATTACCCTCTATGTATAGGCATGTGGCGCGAACAAACAATAATGCAGTCATCTGGACGGACTTATCTCGGAAGAGTGATCGTTGTCTATAATCTGTACTGATCGTGAACGGTTAAATGTGGTGACTAACGATGACCAAGAGGGCCTGCGATAGAAAGGGTACAAGAGGTACATCGTTCCATGGCTGATTGGTACTGGGGTCCGGGAGGATGAAAGTAACAACTCTAAGTTTTTCTGTAATCATGCCTAAAATTACTTATATAAGCCGGTTGCCAGTATAACAATTAATTTAATTCTAAGTCTTAGCAGGGTAGTTAATTTCGCTATAATCTGATTACTGTAAGGTATACAAGTTTCGACGAAGGTTCCAGAGACTAGGCATCCCGGTATCTGTCTTCGTACCCCCTGGTAAAATTTATCTCAGAGGCCATGGCTGCGATTAGTGGAAGCTAAAAGTGAGCACGGCGTGCTAGTGGAAGCTAAAAGTGAGCACGGCGTAGTGGAAGCTAAAAGTGAGCACGGCGTATCTCTGTTGTTGCTTGCTGCCACAGTGTGAGGCTTTGCACGCTTGCCGCTCGGAGTTTCAGATCGTAACAGTATTAACCGCTTCAAATGACGCATTTCAAACGGTCCGAGCAACTCT
>Ga0210059_1003265_pt1 | contig 25854 bp, 17 predicted proteins | sample Ectturendosymbi2_FD_188042 | JGI IMG/M metagenome (GOLD analysis project Ga0210059, IMG submission 188042) | Ecteinascidia turbinata endosymbiont from Florida, USA - Sample 2 (SPAdes) (version 2) | ecosystem: Host-associated > Tunicates > Ascidians > Unclassified | place: Key West, Florida... | reverse complement strand
CTCCATGAATTGGATAGACAGTCACAGCCGAGTTGACGAGGGTTTTGCATACGATTTGGTACTGGTTGCATGTTCTCAACATTCTTCAGCATTCACTCGATCGGTTTTCTGCTGCGTGCAAAATACCGAGGTAGGCAACTATGTCTTTCTACAAACCCAAGGCAGGCGGCAAGTGAGCGGCAATATACTGCAGCAGGTGGAGAAGTTGAAGTACCTAGGGGTGGTATTTACGAGTGGCGAAAGTCGGAGCGAGGAGGTTGATACACGGGTTGGTAAAGCTAACGCAGTTCTGCGTGAGTTTATTGCTCTGTAGTCATAAAAGGGAAGCTTTCAAACACCGCTAAGCTGTCAGTTTTCAAATCGGTCTTTGTTCCGATCCTTACCTGTGGTCATGACAATGACCGAAAGCATATTAACTCAGGCGCAAGCGCCTAAGATGGGATTTTTGCGAAGAGTCCACGGCGTGACAGGGGGACTTACGGAGGTTAGATTGCGTCCGGGGCAAGAAACAAGTTTGGCACTTCCATATTTGAGCCTAAGACCTATTGGGAGTAAATGCACTGCATTGAAGAAAAAACTTGCGACATTGCTGGGGCTCTTCGGCGCCCCCCATTGATTCGCCGCCCGGGCATTGCGCCGTCCTCGTTACGCCATTGGTGTGACACTTCGCGACAAATTGTGCAGCTGTGAAATTCGCAGAGTCCTGAAGGTCGAAGCACTTCTTCGAATTGAGAGAACACAACCACATTAGTTCGGCCATGTATCCAGAATGCCCCACAAAAATTGGTGAGGCAAGTCCTGCTGATTAAACCCACGGCAAAGCGACCTAAATGTCGCCCATGCACCAGGTGGCGTGACTTCATCATCGACCTTGCTTGGTACCGTCTTGGTGTGGAGTCAGCAGAACTATCTGAAATTGCTGTTGATCGTGAGGTTTTCCGAGTTCTCCTATGGATGTTGCCCCCGCCGGAACATGACTTTTCGGACTGGCCGATTCGGTCTGGCCGTTTCGGTCTGAGCCGTTTCGGTCTGTGCCGTTTTGGTGTGGGGACCCTTCGGTCACGACATTTCTGTACATAAACAACTGATTGCATTTGTTTATTTAAATGATTATAGCAGGCGATAGGCAGGCGAAATGTCACTCTAGCTGGTGTTATACCAACTCCCTTTTGAGAAGTCATGATTGCGATTAAATCTGAATAGTATTTATGAGTTAAGTATTTGTATTTAATTGAAATGTCGATCATGATTTAATTTGCTTGCTAATGATAACGAAAATCATACGTTCATGTTGATTAACTGTTGAATCTTGGATCGTGTTTATAGTTGTTTTTTTTAATAAAACCTTTCGTTGATTTAAAGTACGTTTGCATTAAAACGTGAACATATAAGATTTCTGCAAGATTTCATGGCCTGACCGAAATGTCCCGAGTCCGGAACGACCAAGACCGAAACGGCTCAGACTGAGTCGGCCAGACCGAACATCCGCGTACCCTGCCACCGCAACCCTCCCTAGAGGAAACGCAGGCATGAAAATAAATGAAACGAATGGCATTTACGTTAGTTTATTCACCGGTGTTTGAAAGTGCTCAGCTAGCCATTGAACAAGTTCCTTAGACGACTAGAATTGATTAATACGAACGTAGAGATGGCTAAAAAATGATTTACCTGTAATTCATGATACCTTTTGCAGGAAATTAGATGTAAAATTTAGGTTCAAGTACCGCTAATGTTGAGTCAGCGTCATATGCGGCCCGCGGTTACCTTGTAAGTCCTCATGTGGCGCACGGAGCAATTTGAGAATTGAGACCCCTGCTTTAAGGTTAATACTGTTTGCCGAACGCAGTAAATGCCCTTTGTTGAAAGTGGAAAAATCCTTAATGAATTTCTCAGGTAAGGTCGAGCTTTCTATCGAAGAGGAAGAAAAAAGGAAAAATTGAAGGTAAGTGGACAAGGATGAAACTAAACCAATTAAAAGTTTCTAAAAACGCTACTTTCAATAAACTGCAAAAATCAACATTTCTACTGTACAGCATATTTGGAATAAAAAGCTCTGTTTGCCGGAAAATCCCCCTATTTTCTTGCAATTTAATAAAATAAGATGTTTTTTTATTTCAGACCGTAAAAGCCGTTGACCATGCTTGTTTTAGCTGTCAGTATCTTTGACAAAGCAAGGAATTCTTAAATGTAAAGAAGATTAAAAGCCAAACCGATTAATTTCAATGGCATACTGATTGACCTGATCCACAAAGTGACTTAGATTTCCCAAATAAGCTGGCGTCCTCATTTCACAATGAGCTAAGTTTTTGACGCCATAAGAAACAGCTACGTTGTCGACACTACTGCACATTATTGCATTTTTCTTCTATATATATTTGCAAAGAGCTACGCATAACAGAATATTCAAAATCCAAGTGAATTTTGACAGCCTGCCGTCGAAAACCAGGAACGGACCCATTTTATCGTCACAAACTGTTTGACGACGAAATTTCTATGAGCCAGGTCAGCAACAAATCCACTTTATCCAGCCTGGAAAAGTCATTGGCGAACTTCAGGGAGATTGCAGCAAATAAAAAAGAAAACGGTAGGTCATCTATTCGCCCCACAAAAGCATTTCATGTTGTTGGCAAATAAGGTCGAAACTCTATGGTACTAAATCTTGACAGCTACCTACCACCGGTGTTTCTTCCTTGCTCTGACGCATTGCTACCTCATTATATTGATAGTGTACGTTTCATTAGATTATAAACGGTTGTACGTAGATTGCACTGTTGCTGTTGCCACCACTCAATTGAAACAAATCACAGTTTTATAGAACTCTCTTCATTCAAAAGAACATGCACAAAGTATACAAACCAATGATTTCCACGCTTTTACTTACATTTTCTGGTTGTCATCAATTTGACTGGATCTGTCCGTTCCATCTCCAGCAATAATTGGAACAAGGTGGCTGCATTGGGCATTATTTCATCAACATTCCATGAAGTAATGTCTTGGCGTCATTTTTTTGCCTATATCACAACATCTGTGATTTCAGCAGCAGCAATCATTTTGGTAATTGCCCCCCCAAATACATAGGAAGACACTATACGTGCTTTATAGCTCACAACTAAAACTCGCATTGATCGGCTTTGCAGCGAGCTGCAGATAATTTCTACATTACAACGAATGAGACATTGACTTAGTTACCAGAAAGTTTTGAATTTTAACTGATTTCAGCACACGTTTGATTTTCCATTTATGAGGTGATGTTCAACGTTAACTAGCTTCGCTTTGCACACTAACTGAAACGAAAGAACAAACAAAAGGCAAATCAGTATCTGACCTCACACTTGCAACAAACACTGGCCCAAGAGTATTTTCTGCATCGTAGGTAATTAGTCAACCACTTACGCTAGGCTCATTACAGCAGCTACAGTTGTGGCGTCATAAACACTTGCAATGGTTTCAGCGGAAACAACCACAGCTACCACGAGTTTATCTTTAGCTTCATGTAAGTAGAAATAAGCGTCGATTGCCGGTGCACGTTGCGCATGTTTTTAAAATTCAGATTTTACTTGATTCTCACCGTTTTTGCATTGTATTTATGAAACAGACACCAAGCTGTTAAAATCAACCTAACCTCAAAATTTCTTACAAACACAAAATCCTCCCCTCGGACGCATATCGCACATGTTGAATACCACGTCACTGGCAACTGTAATGAAGAACTTCATATGGAGATTTTGTCATTTCCTGACACTGTCTTGGAAACTGTCGCTGGAGTGGTGTTGGAAAAGCCTGGAGCAACCTCACTGACATAAACAATTGCACGAGCACGTTGTAACTGCAGTTTCCTGCCACTCTAACAATGAAGATATCTTCAAATATATTTCAATCCAAATGCCAAGTTGTTTTAAAGTAACACATTTTCGTTATTTTGTTTCATGGAAAATTTTGGCATTTTTAACTATAAAAGCCTTTTTACACATTTTCCTCGCTGACATAACCTACATTTTTTACAACAGAACCAACATGTTCGTATCAACATCTGGAAAACCTTATAAAAACTAGAAAAGCAGAGATGAAAGCGAAATCAAGACAAGGCAGAACAAAGCTCCTTTCGTTGAGATTGTTTCCTCATTCGTTTGGAAAAGCAAGCAAGTCAATGAAGCGAAGTAAGTCAAACAGACCTTTATGAAACATTTGCCGAAAAACTGGTTCAAAATATTTTGCTTAAACTTTATGCACAAAAACGTGGTCCAAGTTGCAGTTGCGAGATTTTTGTAAAAGTGTTAAAATGGCGACATTTTACTGCCATGTCAAACATTTTACTTTCCTGGCTGTACTGTTGCGAAAAGTATTCATGTTGTTTTTACCTGCGGAATGTACATCTTTCAAATGTTTCTGCACGTGCCCCTGATAAGCGCGAATATATTTGAAAGGGTTATTTTAAGATAATTTAAAAGATTAGGAGTTGATCCTCAAAACTTTTCGAGAGCATCTTCAGTATGCCTTATTTGTTATATACTTGTCTTTATTTAATCTTCATTTTGAAATCGAAGATTTTCTTCTGCAACATTCAGCTGCCGAAATCAATTAAATTATTGAACTCTTTAAAAGGCGTTGCATTTTTTCCAAACAACCTCTTTCCGTTTTTTAGCAAACAATGAACTAAACGTCAAAAAGTGCGCATCCATATCGGAATGTTCAAAAAACGCCGAAGAAGAAAAAGAAGAGGTGCATTACCCTTTAAATGAGCTATAAAAAATAATGTGAAACATTTCTTTCTCAGATAATGCTTTGAAAACCGATACTTTATCCTGTTAACAAAGAATGTTGACAATTTAATCTGCTTGCATACTTTTATATCTAACAGCGATTCATGCTATTTACTGTAAGGATATCTGCTATAAATTAAGAAACAAATACTATAAATTAAGAAACAAATAAAAAATTTGAGATTGCATAAAAATACCTTCAAAAGTTAGTTAGTGTACTGAAAATCAACCTTACCAATGCTTTCAGGTCTGTGTAAAGAAAGATTACGATTCATCGGTTCAAGATATGGACTCTAGCTCAGGTGATACATTTCAGATAAATTTCCGTCACTTCTTTCAGAACAAATCTGAAAATTTTACCTAGCGTGATTATTTCACACAATTCTTCCAAATTTAACTGCTTCCTTCTGCACTCAGTGCACAGAGTAAATGAGATGACTTCACAAAAGTTAGCAAAACTTTATTTTTGCTATATGGATCTTTCAGCTCCCCGAGTTTGCTTAATTAGTGACATTTCATCCACTATGTGATAATGTATAAGCGTTATGCCCCAACAGATTTATCGGCGTCTGCGTTCGTTTATACTCAAAACAAAGATTGTTTTCACCTAAAAAGCACCATCGCTTAACGTTGTCTTAAAAAATTGAGCCCGCAAGAAGCTTTTCGATTGTTGCATTGTTCTCTTTTACTCAGTACTGCTCAGTGGTCCCCAGCGCGGGTCCTAGGCAGGAAAAAGCTGTGCGCAGGTAAAAATGAGGGGGTTCCGAGTAGACTGAAGTACTGTAAAACTAATTGACGAGTAGAAATTTTGTGTTATCACAAGAATGGCTTAGGAGATCACTTTAGAGTTGCAAAGTCATGCTGATCCTGAAATATGATCTCTGCATTAACTCCGACTGCCAAAGCAAAGCTCTTCCAGATATTCACGTATTTCTTTGAGATGCCTTTAAAAATGTTACGCCTCTTGCATCAGCGTATTGTTATTATTTGGCTGAGTGTACTTATAGCTTCACATCTTGCAGACAACGGGACTTTACCGAATACAAGCTTGCGGTCCCATCAGGAAAGTCAAACACGTTGGAAAACGTCTTTGCTGAACTTCTTTAAGGTAAGAGCCTAAAGGCTCCCGGTTTAAATTTTTGTTATTTCAAGCTGCTGCATAAATGCAAGTTGTAACTGTTAAGTACGTTTCACAGCAGTAAATACCCTGCAAGCAAATAAGCTGTTATATGCGCTGCACTTCGTAGTATACTTACCTCTTCCAGCAAAACAATGGCATACCATGAGTTAATGTAACTTTGCATGATTTGATATGTTTCTTTCCCGAGTTTCTGATTGTGCTTAACAACTCTAATTTCGATGTATGACCCCACTTTTTGCTTCAGTCTGTTTTCCAGGATTTTCGTCTTGGTTTACTATATTTCTTATTCACAATTTCATTTAATTATTTTCAGTTGAAGACTCAACCGAAAAAATTGAAAAAGGACGCGATGAAAGGTATGGTCTGACATAAAATGTTGTCAGCGAGTCATGTTAGTGGTAGGTTAAAAAAAAAGTTAATTTTTTTTTGTTTTCTTGTGAACCAAATTCACAGCTTTACATTAAAGCAGTTAATAAACCAATTATTCGATAAAATCCTAAGCACTCAATTTTCCATATAGTTTGAAGAAGAAGGCACTAAAAATGAAGTCTGCAGCGAGCGCTTTTCTTGCATTTGCTAGCTGCTCACAAAACAAATCTAAACAACCGTCTCTTGGGTTTTTGACGATTCTGCTAAATTTGGCCCTGCCGCACTCACTAAAACAAACTATAAATGACACAAATGAAGGAAGTTGAATTTCACAGGAGATCATTTAGTCAAGAGAGGGTTTTTCTTCGGGTTTATTGTAACAATAAAACATGAATTGGTAAAAAGTGTTTAAAAAATCCATCATGACCCCTGTTTTATGACAGAAGAACAATGAAAAGATCACCTTTTACGACAAGTTATTGAGACGTTGCAAAACAATAAATTTATTTGACAACAAAAATAATAATCATTGAAAAGTGTCATTATAAGCAAGCTATCGCCAATTGTTTCGTGTACCCTCCCCTCTCCTTTCGCGTGTTCGTTGCAATTCTACCAGTAATTGTTCATCTCGTTCTTTTGCCATTAACTTCGATCATCCCTCCTCCCCATCTCAAAAACCAGTCAACACATTAGCCCAAGTAGAGCAAAAGCAACTCCAGAGAAAACTATTTTCAAAAGCAGAGATCATCTCCAGCGTTTACAACACACACGTTATGAACTTTGAAACTCACTCGCAACAGACAGGACATGCACATCACGGCAGCAGTCGCACTGCGAAAGATAACGGGAATGCTTTGGAAAATCGTTACTTGGAAACTGTAAACTTGAATGTTTCTGAGCGCTGCGCGGTGGGTGAGGTGGATTCAGGAAAAAAAGAGCGAAAAAAGTTCACTCGAAACGCTTCCTGGCCGATGATCGCAATGATCGTTAGTGGGGGAGGCTGTCCCAATGGGGCCTCGACACAAGTTCTGTCTAAATGGGGGCTTGCTCAAGTTTTGGTAATGCTGGTTATGGAAGTGCATACTCTCGTTTATAATGCTTACACAATGAAATATGATAAGTTGTATGACAATTGGCGTTACTTGTTTGTGATTCCATTCAGGCTCCAGACGCCGTTGTGAAGACGATCCGTTTTATCAGCACAATATGGTTCCTGACGATGTTTCTTTGAGTAAAATCAGTGTCGAATCTTCTGAATCAACAACACTGTCAGATCTGAAAGTGAAATGGAAGAAAGTAAAAAATGATGAAAAAATGAAAAACCTCAGTGGTAGGTTTTTGAAGTTCAACTCCCAACAAAATTAAGCGTTGGTATTTTTACTAAAGCTCTGAAGAGAAATTCTGCAAAAAACTATTTATCTACTGTACTATGCTTAGAACAATCTTTTCTTGATATTACAGGACCTTGTTGTTCTCATAATTGTATGAAAGATAGAATCAGAGCCAAGAAAGCAGCAAAGAAGGCGAAAAAACTCGAGAAAAGAAGAAAAGCGTTCGCTTCAGTTGCATCACGATTCCATTTCTTAACCGTTCCATGGAAGGCTTTGAGAAGAAGCAAGGAAAATGGTATGAGCAGGGAATGTAACAGTTTAACAACGCGTTCCTTCAAAAAAAGTAGCTCCTGCTTTGTTTAGCAATATGTGCCTGGGATTTTGAGTTAGAAATTATCTTGAAAAATATATTTCCGCTGTGCGTCTGATAATATCATCATCATCGGTAAAGTAATATGCCTCTGAGCAAAGGTTAGGAAAAGACAGCAATGAGAAAAGAACTTCTAAAAGAGTAATTGCAAGGTCATTTGAAAGAAACGTAATATGGATATAAATCTGTTGTCCGCTGTAATCGAAGATGTTTATTTTTTGTGGAAATTCAGCAGCACATGGACGCATTTATGGAAAATTTTGAATAGCCGAATAAAGTACTGATTCGCAAGGTCAGGCATTCGGCAGTCTTTAATGTATCAGCCGTATTTGGTTATATAACTCTCTGACTATGCAGAATTCCCATACCGGTTGATAACTTGTCTCTCAAACACACCCTGAATTATTTTAGATAAACAGACATCTTCTTCATCAGTTGTTTCTGGGAATGATGGACAGAGCTTGGCAAAAAGCATCTCTGATGCGCACTATTCTCCAACTGAATCAATTTGCAGAATAAAAGATGAAGTGAGTGACTTACGTTCACAAATCTTTTTTTAGAGTAGGACCCTGCTAAAATTTGTTTTAACGTTTCCAAATGTATTTCCTCCCAGCAACTTTCAAATTGCTGTATCTGCTGTATCTATCTCAGCATAGTTGGCTCTTTTGCTTCACCTTGTGCCAATGAAACGATACACATCATATTTTCAGGCTCCTCTACCAAACGCTATTCCTGAAGCCAGTGAAGTTGAAATTATGTCAGGTGAATACTTTGCAAATGATACATTTGATGTGGGAATATATGTTATATATTTGAAACAGTGTTTTCACTACGAGTGAAAAACGTGTACCAAAGTGAAAAACGTCTTTCTGAATTTTTGCCAGACCTAGGTTCTTTTTACGCAAGTTAAAGTTCGACTGTTCTCATTCCACAGCATCTTTTCTAATTTTCGATGGTTGTAAACATGGGATTTTCTTCACCATTTGAAAGTCTATCAGCACAACAGACCTTTGTCATAACATGCTTGCTAGAAATGATATCAACTGTTGGTCTTTTTATATAGACCATACTGTACTTTGTTCATTCAAAGTGATTACGTTTTCACAAGCCAAGTTATCTAGTGGGTATATATAGCTTCTATTTGATCATGATAAATTTTTCCACAAGCCACCCAAACCTACATTTAAAATTGAACGTGAAATACACCAAGATAAAAATTTTAGCGAGTAGATTCTCCATAAGGTTTTTATTGCTTTCACTAATGGCTTGCAATAGAAAAATCCAAGTTTTGCTATTGATTCCAGCTCTTGTTTCAGAACACGTAAATGTCGAAACTACGTCTAACAAACGTAATACGATGGAGGAGATTAATTCATTCGCTTCTGTTGAAAGAATTGAAAATGAAGGTGAGAGAGAAAAGTATGATTCAACATGCAGCAAAGGGGCAAAGCAATCTGGCATTATTTCAGTGCATAAGTTGATAATGTTTGAATTCATCACCCGTTTTTTGACTATTGGGAACAAGTTAAAAAACAACAAAAAGAAGGAAGATTTTTTGAAAAGAAATAGAGTTTGATGCTCAACATCAAATCAAAGCTTTGCAAATGATGATACTGAAACAAAGACTGCCGCAAGGAATAAACAGAGCGCAATATTGTTTCATTTTAATTGGCACCAAAACAGTATTTAATTCACGTTTACTGATACAAATGAAATAGACTACCTCAGGACAAGTTTTTAACTCTCCACATTAAGACCAAGAAAACGCCCTGATTCACCTAAATGTAGATGACCTTGTAGTTGATGGAAGGAACAAAGTCATTTTCATGAATCTCACGGAAAAATGCGGAGCTGCTGAAATATATATTGCCTTTAAACTCGATGTTTAAACACAATTTCCAAAACACCAGACGTCTCCCGATGAGGAGGTGAATGTTTGAACGACCCAGGCCAATAGAATTATAGAGAAAATTTTTTGTTACTTTCTTCAAAGAGCACTGTTGTGTAAACACCTCCAGTTTGTAGAAAACAAAGGCTAGCTGCTACAGTACTCGAACTCAACTACTACAATTGTTGGCACTTGGTCTACGAAACTTTGTTTAAGTCGTGACAACCGACAGCCAATGATTTGTGTGACGCTGTTACGGTTAAAAGTATTTGACTATTGTATTCAACTGATTGCATGCAAGCTTGTAGAACAGAACAAGTAAAAACGAAACACAAATAGGCTTGTTCAAAGTAGAGGTATCTTCAACGGAATCCAAGCAGTGATTGGCTTTAGAAAAACGGGAACATGTGGACATTGAGACTTTTACAAAAATTAGCAAAACTAATAATTTTCAGCTTAACGCTTGACGAATGCAGTTTACAGACAATTACTGGCCGACCATCAAGCCGAGTTCCCTTAGCAACAGCTTTGTCACACGAAACGTTTTACAAGGAACGCTTTGCTAACTGTTTGCTACTCACGCACATGTGTCAAGACTAGCCATGTCGAACCAAATGGCTTACTGAGCCAAAAATATTGTTTCTATCTTAACCAGGGCCGCACATTGAACGACGTATTAATGAGGGCCGCACATTTGATTACCTACTTTGATCTTAGCAAACAAAATTTAATTCAAGCCAATGTACTGAAAGCGTTCGATTCCTACATGTAATCGTAACAGACGCGATAAAGTGGCAGTGATGACTGCACCTGCATCAAAAATGTGAAATTCAAGATTATCGAAATAAGGACAAGTTGTCAGTATTTAGGATACGTATACCAGAGATGAGAAGGTATCAGGACTGGATCAGGACTGAAGCCAATTTTGGCCGGATCAGGACTGGATCGAACTGCAATTTTTTTGAAAATTGGCGGATCAGGACAGGATCGTACTGAGAAAATGTTTTTTATTTTAATGTGATTATTCTGAAAACATCAAAAATTTTAGTTGTGATCCGATTTCACAGGTTTGCTAAATGGTAGTGTATATTTTGCCATCAAATGCAAAAACTCTGCTGGGAATATTTTGCAATTCGAACTGTATCCACGTTTGTTCACCTATAACCAGGCCCGTAACTAGCTTGGGACACCAGGGGTGGCGAAGATTTTTCTGAGAGGGGTCCAAATTTTTTAAACTATGTCTAATAGTTTTGACCTATGATCAACACATTTTTGCAGGGGGGGCGAAAAATTTTGTAGGGGGTCTTCGCCCCCCCTGCCTATAACGTTTAGTAAGAGTTCTAGTAACAACGTGAAGATAGTTGAGTGGTTAGTGTTTATGCCTGCTGTGCGATTGTTCCTTGGTTCTGCTCTCACCATTTCCTTTGGCTTAGCTTGTAAAGTTGCACCTTTGATAGGAGTGCTTTTAATGCACTTTTTCAAAAAGTTTAGGTTTAGTTTACGTCTAGGGTGTATGTTTAAGTTTCGGTTTAGGGTACCTTTAGGGTTTAGTTTTACGGATTAGGTTTTGGGTTTAGAAATTGGGTTTATGTTTGATATTTGGGATTAGGTTCAAGTTTTGGGTTTAGGTTTGGGTTTAGGTTTTGGGTTTAGGTTTTGGGTTTAGGTTTTGGTTTTAGGTTTTGTGGTTAGGTCTTGGGTTTAAGTCTTCGGTTTAGGTCTTGGGTTTAGGTTTTGGGTTTAGATTTACATTTTGGGTTTAGGTTTTGGTTTCAGTTATTGGTTTTAGGTTAAGGGTTTTAGGTCATGTAACAAGGACCTTACGCTAATCCACGTGTATCGTCCTTGTCACTTGACCAGTCGAAGCAATCGGATTCTCCTAATGGTAAAATAATTCCAGCAATGCTTTTCCCTGCGATGCCTAATAGACACTTCCTTGTTAAATTTATGAAATGCCAAAAGGCTGTGTATACTTTGCGTCATGGGGCAAAAGCACTGCTGGAACTATTTTTCCTTCAACCAATCGTATTTGGCTGAAGGCAAAATAGCTCCAGTACTTTTTTTGCCTCATGAGGCAAAATAAAAATACATGCTTTTGCATTGGCGGATCAGGACTGGACAGGACTGATGATTTTCAAAAATTTTGCGGATCAGGACTGGATCGGATTCAATTTTATTGGATCAGGACTGGACTCGGACTGAAAAATTTCACAGTCCGCTCATCTCTGACTACAGTGAAAATACTACAGTGAAAACCTGAACTGGCCCGCAGAAAGCCTTTGACCGGGCCGCGGTTTGAACATAGCTGGTCAAGACAGTGTTCGAAATTGTTAAGCGATCCAATGATCATCCAGAAAACAACCAGATTGTTATTTCTTTCCTTGTATAACCTAACAGCCTATGGTGGAGATTTGCCCACCGCAGGCTCTTAGGCTATACACACACAAGGAAAGTTGTAAAGCATACTGACGTTTGTCTCTTTTTTACCTGGAAAATCACTTTGATTGTACGATATGACTGCCTAGATCCATTAACCACACGCACAATTTTGAAACAATTTCATTCATCATTATTTTATTTAAATCGTTGCATTATTTGTTTATATATAATTCGGCAGAGGTTACCTGAGCAGGGTTGTAGAGGTCTGGAATTTCTGTCTTGTTTCGATTTTCAAAAATATGTTTTTAAGCTTCTTAAAATGTATTCAAAATCTGGGTTAATGCGGCTGAGCGAGATTTTGACAAAAAAAAATTAGAGAAACAAGTTTTCGGCAGTAAAAGTCAGTTTGAAAGAATTCTGTTTGGACACCTAAGAGGAAGGCGCTAATTTGGGAATTTTAAAATCTGTTTGACATAATTTTCTATATATTTAACAAACGCAAGTTTTAAGCAAATATTTTTAAGTTTTTTAATTGTTGGGTAAACGCATACACGCTGTTGACACGAGTTCAAAGACTTGTGAGATATTACCTTACCCTTGTTTAAACGTATTCATAATGTCAAACGGATTCTAAATCAACAAATCCTTTACAGATTTGAAAATACTAGCCAGGCACAGGCCAAATAAACGGCAAATGCAGTTTTATTAACAGATGTCCATACATCAGAATCTAAATGCACGGCATTATCACCAGAAGTTGAAAACGGGAGAACTTCTTTCCAGGAAAAAGCAATATCTAAAAATCCTGGAAAACAGGTTTCTGAGGCCGATATTAAAGACAAACAAGGAGGTATATACATTCTGTTACCGAAAACTTTTTCAATGTTTGACGTTCAAATAATCTGATATGCCGTTTTGCAAGGAGAAAATGAAGAAGAACAAGAAAAGACTGCCTTTACAATGCTCGGGAAAGAAGAGAGCAAAGCTTGCCCTGCAAAGACATACAGCGATATTGCCCCAGACAGCAAAGAAAAACGTCGAGGTTTGAAAGGCTCCACACGTATTTCCTGCATGTGCAATAGCCCAAAACTTCAAACCAAATAAGTTTCGAATTAGTATGCTTATTATGTAGTAGTGTTGTTAAAACCTTAAAATGTTGAAACGTCCGCGTTTCTGTTGATTGATTTACATTGCGATCTTTTTCTGGGTCTTTTCCGCCACCCAACATTTTGCAATAGGCACTTGCTCGTTTTCACTTGAGGTAAAAGATGCACTGCAAACCTACACATTACGATATACAATGTACTCTTGCTGTTTTGCAAAGAAAACTGGGTGCCTCTGAAGTTTTGGCGACTACTCAGACCTACTCACTAATTTTCAAATTTATTTTAATCTTGTCTGTTCTTTTCTTATTTGATTCATGCCTGCTGTTGTATGTGACAAATTCATAGCTGTAAAACTCGAACGTTTTAACTCAAAAATATGCGCCCACGAAAATGAAGATTTGCTCAACAAAACAACCGTTTTGCTTAAAATGTAAATTTTTTGCCCCAGATGCGCCCGTTTTTTTGTAAATTATGCCATTTTTAAAAATCTTCGTTTTTTACCCCGAAACCTTCCTGTATTGGTCAAAATAAGCATACGGTGAGATATACTTTACAGATTTCTTGTCGCTGGATGAACAAGAAAAAAGTGATACGTCTTGTACCAAAGACCAGACGTTTCATCCTCCTGCTCAGCCCGACGTGAGAACCGATTTTATGTGACATTTATAATATTGATTTTTGTCTCATATGTGGTGGAATTAGGTTGCAAATTTGCGTTGATATTCATCTGTAATTGTTCTTTCTCGATATCTGTGGTTATATTCCACTGGTGGCCTTCGTCTTCTTGCGTGTGAGCCGCCGTTCAAACAAAACCCACAAGGTCCTCAGGCCATTCACTGTTCTTAATGTCAGGGGACTGCAGGCCTTCCAGGCGGTTGAGAGGGCGGTGGTTCTTACAGTCGAAGATGAGGTGATTGGCCGACTGCTCCTCAGTGCCACATATGCCTTTAGTGTATCTAGTATGCTCCAGCGGTACAGATTTATATCAAAGCGGCCGACGCCAGTTCTTAGCCTACTTAGTGCTACCCAGAGACTCCGGCAAGCTCTGAGTCAGGCGGGAGGCAAACGGCAGGGGTAACCAAAATCTAGGCCGGTGGTCTGTCACGTCCCTATGCCGCTCTCCACGACTCTAGGACATTGGAGTCAGAGCTCACCAGCGCCGCAGGATGGCAGCGGAAGGGGCGTCGTGAATGCAGGAACTGTGTGCCGAGGGACTTTGCACCATGGACAAGGGTATCAAGGAGGTGATTAGTATTCAGCTATGCCTGGAGCGCCGGCTTGAAAGTGAAGTGTTCCTTACGCAAGTGGGCCGGTGGAATGCCCCAGAGCACCGGTAAAAGTCGGTTTTGGGAACCCAGAGATGATGCGTAACGTATCGTTTAGCGCAACGTCTAGCTTCACAGTGTGGGTGCTGTGGCACCAAGCTGGGGCGGCGTATTCCGCGGCACTGTAGACCAAGGCCAGCGCTGAAGTTCGTAAAACCGAGGCGTGGGCACCCCATGTTGAGCCAGCCAGTAGACATAAGAGGCAATTGCGGGCTCGGACTTTGCCAGAGAGACTTTCCAAGTGTTGCCTGAAGGTGAGTTGGCGATCAAGCATGACTCCAAAAGATAAGTTGAATTGTGGGTGTAGGAGATGGTGGTACCGTCGACGCAAACTTGCGGCTGGATTCCCTGTTGTTCAGGTGGAACGCAGGTCACGTTATTTTGGCTGTGCTCAGCTTGATCCTCCATGCAGGTAAGTTATCAGCAATTCTTTGCATATCCAAAGAAAGGACTTCTTCTACCTCATTCCCACACTTGTGGGAAAACAGGAGGGCCAGGTCGTCAGCATAGCCATATTGAGTGGAAACGTTGTCGGGGATGTCACTGATCCAGATGTTAAAAAGCATAGGTGCGAGCGTTGACCCTTTGGACATTTTGTTCTTCAGAACATGCAAAGCGAAAACGCCACCCTGGGAAAGCAATCTGGGGTTGAAACAGGCAAAATTGTGTACTGTCGAGAAGGTTCAGGCATTTGTTATTACTTCAGGTGTTTGCCAGGGAAGAGCGCACCACGAGTGAAAGAAGATCAAACAAAATGACGGCTGACGTCAGAGGTAAACAGTCATGTAAAGTTCTTAAGTGTACTTTTACAAAGCGTACTTTTTTACTTCGTTTTTCTTTATCAAAACAAGATCAATACAGAAACGGTTATAAGTTGTTTTACCGTTTGTTGAATGTTTATTTCTTGGGTAAATTCAGTGACTTCACTTCTGGATATCTTGGCTTTATGCTAAGATTCGTCTGAAGGGATTGGCATTGCCTGATGCACACAATTACCGAGGCGCTTGTGAAGCACATAATTTCTCGCACGACACGCTTGAGCGATCAGCAGGACTGCTATCACGTGACGCTTGGCGTTGCCGCAGTTAGACCTTTGTTGAGTTAGATGCTTGTTACTGATATTACTGATTTATTTTTTTATGCGTTTTGTTTTGTGCAGAAACGTGAACTTTAGTTGCTTAAAACAAAAGAAAAGTTGGTGATGTTATAATACTTTCATGGCAAAATGGATTTGTGATGTGATATTTTTTGTTTGGACAGCTAAACGTATGTGTATATCCTTACAATTTCTTCGCAGTTTCATGTTTGATATGTTTAGCTTGCAGGCAATCATGCTATTTTGAAAAAAGTTTAAGAAATACCACCCATCTGTTTGTTTAATGCTTAATTTTTTGTTGAAACCTCGAAAGTGCAACTTGGCGATTGATCACCTTTACAAAAATTTTGTTTTGTCAGTTCTTTCGCGAAGAATATCTGAACGCAGAGCAAATGCCATGAAACGACGAAGGAAACTCGAAGTTGCCCCAGCTGCTCAAGAGATGCTGATGAAGTGGATAGAGTCCGTTGGTGATTGGTACGAAACATACTGGGAGGAGTGGATGAAAACAGACGAAGAAAATACCCAAAAAGACAAAAACGACGGTGGTGCAGTTGAAGCAGAAAAACAAGAATCAGTAGGACAAGGTGAGCAGTAGGGAATTGACTTTTTGACAGTTGAGATCTCTTTGTAATATTCATAAGAGGCTACAGGCGTCATTAGTGTGTTACTTGAATCAGGTGTATGATAGCTTCTTGGAAAATGTAAAAAATAGAACTTATAGAAATGAGTTTGTAATGAGTTCAAAAAATTAAAAGTAACAGCGTACTTTGAATAGAAAAACAGACTCGTATTGGTGCTAAGCAAAATAATCTTGTCAACAATAAAGGTCATTGATTCACTGAATACAAATAAAATATTCTTTAGCAACAAATAGATGCGCACATTTAACAAAAATTTTTATTATTTTTGCCAAAATTTTTTCAGATTCAATAAATTTTACTTCGTTTGCCACCATTCCAGCTTGTGCGAAATATCTTCCCAACGTGGAAATAACTGCTCGTAATGTCAGTCTAAAAAGTGGTGAAGCCAATAAGACTGCTGACCAGACGTTTGCCACATCCCTTAAAATGTGGCCTGATGCATGTTTGGGCGAGAAAAGTGTACAAACGAAAGGAGGAAAGGAGTTTCAAAACCAGGAAACTGACTTCGAAGCGGAGAATAAAATCCGTAGCTCACTCGTTGAAGGTACTATAGCTTTGCACGTTCATGCATCAAGACTAAACCAGCGCACCTGAGTGTAAAGGGTACAAATTGATTCCCAAATAAAAAAGCCGTTGATTCGAGTAAATGATGCAAATTTAGTAGTACTGGAGTTAGTTGAGCCTAATTACTTTTTATAATGGAAGTGAGAAGATTCTGATCTAAAACTGAATTTTATGTTTTACACGTTTTTCAGTCGATTACACTGAAAACTACGCTGGGTTTTGAGTTTGACTATGATGCATGAGAAAAACGTGAAAAACAAGATGGAGAAAAACAGATGAGAAAACAAATTAAAAAAAGCATTGGGCCTCGTTCTGCTGGACAAAAATATTTTGGTACAAAAGTTTGCTTGCAGTGGCGGGCCTTCCAGTGCTAACAATTAACGAAGTAATAACCTAACGTATTGTTACAAACGATTAACTTAATTTTTAAGTGGAAATATAGAAAAAAAGAGCTTGGACTATAAAGAAGCAGGACAAACTGAAATTGGGTTTAGAAAGAAATTTTTATTCTCTACATCTAGAGTTTGCACTAATGTGTACAATAGCTGATAAAGATTATTTAGTTCAGTAGATCGTATATGCACAACTTTTTATTTTAAAAATCTTTGAAATAACTTTCAGAAATGATAAGGCGCATGGTGCGTTTTGTCTGTCTTAATTTGTTTCATGATTGATGCAATCTTCGTTCAGAATCGATTCCTGTTTTCAAAGAGCCCAAAGCGATCGGCGCCATCATTCACAAAAACACACCTAAATCTGACGTGTCTCCTGCACACGTCCAGTGTGTTCAAAGATGTGCTGATGCCGGCAAGCCAGTTGAGACGTGTCTGGCTTTTACTTGTCAGAAATGCTCCATATTGGGCGGCAAACCTGTTGAAGCAGCAGGTGAGACGTACGCTTGCGGAACACACCAGACGTCGGGACCTGCAAAAAAGCAAAATCATGATTCATTTGCACAAAGTCTAGATCACGGGTTCCCAACCTTACTCTGACCATGCACCCTTTTAGCATTTCAACAGATGAGCATGCACCTCTAAAATTTCTTAAGCTGGGTAAATTAACAAATATGCACTAAATTTTTAATAGAATTTTTATATTTTATAATATTTTGAAATAAATAATATTGTATTTTCCCTTCTATTGCTAACCTTAAATGTACCCCTTCAGACTGGCAAATGTACCCTTATGGGTACATGTACCCCATGTTGTGAACCACTGGTCTATATAGTGATCAGATAATTTTTTACATGCTATGTTAGACAACCAAACAGGAAAATGTGTAGGAGACATCGTATCGAAAATTGACCGTCGTTTGTTGGAAAATAACATTAACCGCAAATTTTTGATTGGATTGAGCAATTCGGATTAGTTTAGTTTGAAACTTATTTGGCGATAAATAACAAGCTTCAATTATATAAAAACATAAGCAGCCTATTATTTATGCTGATCAGGAAGAAAGTCTTTGGTCTTTGATTGTAATAAGCTATGCTGAAATTTCTGACTTAATCAAAACTGGCACAACTTTTGCGTATTACTGTAATTCATTGATTTATTCAGTGGCTTTTTAGCTGTGTGTCTCCACTGAAGATTCTCTACTGTAAGCTAGTTCTTGGGCAAAGAATTAAACCACGCCATTCCGTTTCCTCAGATCACCAACGAGTGTTGGCAAAAACTACCAAGGACGATGAAGGGGGCAAAACCGGGGGGGTTTCGATTGGGGGTGCGGCGGAGCACAAATAACGTTTCTGCGCCGCAGCGTCGCGCGATGATCCAACAGCAAAATCGTCACAAAAAATGGATTAAAGTCGCAGTTTTCCAATGATAAACCTTCATCATCAGGTGAGTGTCCAAGCCTTTTCTCGTGACGTTATTTTACGGCAAACTTGTTGCAGTGGGTTATGTGAAAAGACGCGATCTGTACAACTTGTGTCTTGGTGTTGTTGCGAATGTTCATGCCTTCCGGTATGCGAGGCATTCCATCACAAACGCACAACATCTCGCGCTAATGTGCGCGTTTTTGTCTAATTGTTTGATCAGTACAAATCATCATGACTCGTTTGCAGCAAATAAGGTTTAATGTTTCTCTTGACTAACTAGTTGTGACGCAATAATTGGTAATGGTTTATTGTTTCATACGACTCAGCCAACAAGCGGAAGCACCATAAAAGCCATCGCATGCAGTAAACCAACCGTTAGCGAATATTAGAGCAAATGAAAACACAATGGCACGATAGCTGATCAGTGTAAACAAAGACGGGCGCCGTGTCATATAGGATTGGCGAAAGACCGTGGCGGTCATCTTGTCAACCAACCCCGTTTATCACTTTTTGACAAGTGTTGAGAAACAACAGTTGGAGATCAAACAAGCATAATGAAAAGAAAACAGAAAACGAATGAACGTAGGACATGGTGAAGAAAATGTGCAGGTGAAAGCGCATGCCTATGTACATAGATGAGTGGATCGAATTTAAGTGAAGGAATTTGGTGTCGTTAGAGTATTTCTAGCAATACAAAGAAATTTAAAAATAATAATCAAAAGAGTAAAAAAGTTACAAAAGCTAATTAATGATGTACAAAAGAAAACAATGCAAAATAGAAAAAACAAAAAGTGTAAAAAACCAAAAAGTGTACTTCATGCCGAAAAGCATAGAATGTGCACACAGAAAATACGAAAAAGTAGATACACACAAAAAATAAAACAGAGTTACAAAATACTAGAATACGCAGTATTTTCTTCTGGACAAGTGAAATGTTGCTAAAGTTCATAATTGGGAATTTGTTTCATGTAGGAGGTGTTTCTTAAGTTTCCATTTAAAGGTAAAGGTGGTTGAAAATTTAATATCGTCTGGTATTGAAGACCATACTTTTGGGCCAATAAACTTGAGAGAACATTTTCCTGAGGAAGGGTTAAATCTAGGTAAAAACAGGTTTTTAGAGGTTGCTAGTCTTGTGGAGTGATAATGAATTGAGCTGAGTGGAATAAAATATTCATCGAAATGATTTGGAATCAGTTTGTTATGATAAGAGTGCATGGATTTGCCTCCTGAAAAGCTATATAGTTTGGGAAGGCATTTAGATGAGTTATTTTATGTTTCTCACATACTGTCGAATTTTCATTTTTAACCATTAATTGTTTCGGATGTGTTACGTCTGTGTTTCCCAAAAGGAGCGCCGTGACAACAGGAGTCGCCGGTTTTGGTCCATGTGTAGCATGAGATCCTAGTAAGGCAAATCAAACGAATATTCACAACCACATTGAAAATCTAATAATGGTGATGCTTCTAACTTGAAGCATATTTTTGACAAAGATCCCGCGAGCTTCCGATTGCATTACGTTTATGCGATATGAAAATTGTGTGGCCACTGCGTTATACATACGCTGCCACCTGCAGGTGGATTTAATATTACAGAGATATACCTAGACAGAACATACGACAAAAAATAATGAAAATGATAATTTTAAAGCGAGCGTTGTTGTTCGTATTTGCGATCTTTTTCCTTCGTGAGAACCGCGTGTGTTCCAACTATGAACTATTCCACTACGTGGAATCCAGGGACGTAACGAGGCGGGGCAAGAAGGGTACAATTCCTTGGGCGCCGAATCATGTGGGGTCGCTGAATGACTGCATTGGGAGCCGAAAACTCCCAACAATTTCCCAAGTACTTTCTTCAATAACGTACAATTGCTTCCGAAAAAGCTCAGGTTCGAACATATGGGCGCCAAACTTGCGCCTTCCCCCTGGCGCCATCTAACCTCGTTACGCTCCTGATGTAATCTCAGCCAGTATTGCTTTGCTCTTGCGCAGGGCTATACTGACAATGACAGAAGGTTGTGAGTCGTATAGAAGAAACTGCGTAGCTGATGGATCGAATATATATGAGTGCGACGACTGCGGTTCAGAAACTGTTGTGTACTTGAGGTAAAGAAGTGGCCGTGAACAGTTAGTCGGTATACAGCAGCTGTGCTAAAGGCTAAAAATTCATGGAGACATAGATGGGATCTTTGCGTTAAGTTGATGTAATATTTCCGGCTGTTGTACACGAATACCCACAACGCCACTTTGCTAGCACTGTGATACAACAACCTGTGTAGAGGGGTATTCTAACCCCTACCACTTTCAAAATTCAATCAGGGTCCAAAAAGGTTACTTTTTTCAAAAAATTGAAATACTCGAAAATGCACAAGGAACTTTTAAACCGAAAACTTCTTTCTGCTGAAGTATGACGTTTTTAATGACAGAAACGTTGAACAATTATTTTCGAATACTTTCGGCCTTCATATCTATATGCACGACATAAATTACAGTTTTAATTTCGCTCTAGTGAAGTGACCCGAAACTACTGTAGCTGCAGAGGTAGACAAGCAGGCATATCGAGAAAAACAGTTCTTTCTTCCAATTATGTTTCAAGCAGATGACGTTGATTTATTACTATTTCATCAAGTAGGATCAAAAAGGCATGTAACCAATGGTGACATGCCATTTAAAAAGTCATCTTGTAGTTTTTAAGAAACTTTTCCACAGGTTAGGGATGTAGTCCAAAATGAGCTAAGCGCAATGGCACGCCATCGAAATGTAAATTTGCCAGCTGAAGAACGTTTTTTTTTTCTATTTCGTACAGACTCCGTTCGAGAGATTTTAGACAAAAGTTGTGCCAATCACGGCATGAGTTGCATAAAAGGAATTACATATCGACATATATTGAGTTGACACGTGAGTGGAAGAAAACAAATGGCGAATTTGCGATTCAAAGACGCGAAAGTATTTCGCCACTGCTGAGTGTGAAGTCAAAGAATGGAGAATGAATTCGGACGTGATTAGAGCGCTCATCACAGGAGATATTAGGAAAGGATGAGCAAAACGTAAGATGTTTGATGTAACAAACGAAACACCTCATTCGTGACGAAAAGCCAAACTTGAGCTGAACTATTATGAATAACTGAAAGCTTATTAATACGAACAGCACAGATTATTTAGCAAACAACAGAAAAGTGATCATGGCTCGAACAGTAATTAGGAGATAGTGTGTGTCTGTATCGAGATCTACCGGCGAAGATGTTAACTATAGATGTAACGCAAGGACTGGTATCTCGGGACGAATTGCTTCATACCTACGCTATCAATCTCATTGCTAATGTGATTCACTTATTTTGCTTCAGAAATAGCGCATTTCCGTAGCGTTTCTCCCAATCATTTTCCAACTTGGGGTATTTTGCAACGCTAGCGAAGTATTTCCACTGAAGAAGTTTCCCCAAAAAAGCGTTGCACATTTATAGTTTTAAAAGTCACTAATGATATTACATCTTTCAGCTTAAGCGATAAGCACTGCTGCTGCTTGCTCAACGCTCAATCAAATTCCAGCGTAATCTTTTCTGCTGTGCCACTGAACAGCGTTGTCTATTTACGATGAAGTTCAGTTACGTTGGAGATATTCACTGTTTCAGGCTATGCAGCAGGTAAGACTGTTGTTCTCCCCACCGCGTATAGTTAATAATGCTTGGACTGTAAGAAATGCAGCAGTATAAGTTCGTTATACGTAATGAAATATTAGGTTTAACTTCTTAAGACTGTTACAGGCTTAAGATGCAGTAGTAAGTTCGCTATGTGTAAATTATTGTGAGAAGACGTTAAACAATTGAGTTTGTGATCAGGAATGACAAAAAATGACAAATTGTCCTGGGCTGATTTATGTCAGGTTGCCAGTAAAAATATTGGAAGAGTACGCTGGTTGAGTTTTATGTATAAAAACTAGTTGATCTAACCTAGAGTTCTCAAATTTCTATCCATCATGACAATAACGCTTTATTTTGAGCAGAGCAGATGGTAGCCAACACACACCCACCGGATCATTTTTCATGGTGTCTCCTTGCAATAACTTGGTTAACATTTACGCATATTTAATCTCTCAACAGTGCTGTCAACTTGAGAAGTATCCTACTTAAAGACCAGCAATTTGTGCATTATGGCTACAAATTCAACCTGACGATGACCAATCCTAACTGGAAGAGTCGCCATTCTACCTTGCAATGAGAACTGCAATCGCGCAGTGAACAGAGATGAATGCTGACAACTTCCTGCTTTGTGCATTTACCGGACTTTCTTATTTCTGCTTTGGCTTGTTGCCTACAGCTATACCTGGATTATTCTTTCCCAAAGAAGAACTTATTGCTCAATGAAGCGAGAAGATTGCCAATAAAGTGAGACTCTGCTCTTTTAACAGAACTTTTCCATGATATTCCGAATCATCTAGTTCCACCTCATATGATTGTTTTTTGCAATGAGGTTTCCCTATACCCAGGGCCGGATTAAATGAACGCGAGGCCTTGGGCAAAGTTGTGACCGCGAGGCCCAAGGGCGTAGGCAAGGGGGGGTTTGGGGTTAAAACCCCCCTTGAGCTTGATATTTTGCAAAAACTTTATTACCTTCGCAAGGAGATTAATTGTTTTCGTATACTTTTTGCTTGTTAATTTGTCGACTTAATGCAAATACCACGGAATAAATTTGCATGCAAATTTCAAGGAACATTGTAAATGGGCTAAAAAAGTATTAATTAGGTTTTGGTGGGAATCTGGGTTATCGTCTGCGTCCAGAAACCATCTCACCACATTTTGCAGGCCTTTTGTCCACTAAGCATGTCTAAGATCGTGTTCCGCGATAGTTCACTTTGCCCGAAACCATTGTCTTTATATTGTCTACCAAGGGCGTACGCAAGGGGGGGTTGTGGTTAACCCCCCACTTTTGTTTGATATGTTACAAAAACTTTATTACCTGCGAAAAGGAGATTAATTGTTTCCGCATACTTTTTGCTTGTTAATTTGTCGACTTAATGCAAAAATCGTAGTTGTAAATGCTCTGACATAGTGATGAGTGTGTTTTACTCTCCTGTTTGAACGCACATCCTGGTATGTTTGCAGTTATGAACTGCTGTGTCGTAGCGTTGAGTGTATTTTCCTCCGATATCCTAACTTGGAGCGCTGATATTTTAGTTTATATTCAGTGCCAAGGGCGTTCGCAAGGGGGTGGGGGGTTGTATGAACTCCCCCTTGAACTTGATATTTTACAAAAACTTTATGACCTGCACTAAAGAGATTGATTGTTTTCGCATGCTTTTTGCATGTTGATTTGTCGACTTAATGCAAAGAACAGGGAATGAATTTGCATGCAAATTTCAAGTAACATTGTCAATGGGCCAAATAGCAATAATTCGGTTTCGGTAGGAATCTGTGTTATCGTCTGGGCACAGAAACCATCTCACCACTTTTTGCAGACCTTTTGTCCATTAGGCTATGCATGTTTAAGATTGTGTTCGGCGATAGTTCACTTCATCCAAAAAATTGCATTTATTTTGTCTGCTAAGGCTGATAAGCGCAAGTGCTGACAGCATTGGCTGCATTAGGCCTACCAATTTCTGTAGCAAAGAACTGTTTCACGAGCTCGAAACAAGCAGTTTTCAACATAGAAACATCCAGGCATTTATTGTGGCTCTGCAGGAAAACAGGAAAATTAAAAGTTTGCTGGACTTCTATAAATAACAACAAAATCGAAAGTTTTCTTGCGTACTTTATGCGCATTCTCAATTCTTGTGTAGTTAAGCAAGATTTGATTTTTCAAACCGGGGTGTGCGCCAGCCAGTCCACCCGCACAAGGGCCCCGACATGGGGAAGTGCCGCCCCGGGGCGAGTCGAAAAGTGCCACCCCCCCACAGTCAGTGGCGTAACCAGAGGTTTGAGCCAGGGGGGAATTTTCTGAAGGGGGCCCGTTAGCCATCGTGTGGGCATGCATTAATTAGTTCCTAAAAACTCACAAACGTTACATATATATGGGCTTACATCTTCGTTTGTTCGCGCCACCTATATGTGGTTGTAAGTCTTCGAGCATACCCCGTTCGTGGTGAATCGCACATTCAATGACACCCTAACCGAGAGGCTGGAACAAAGGGTACTCGAATAACACGAAAATGGTTACCGTATTTATTCGAGTATAACGCGCAAAATTTTATACCAAAAACACCAACGCAAAGTTCGGTGCGCGTAACAAACGAGGTCGTAGATTTTTATGCTTTTACGCCAGAGGGCACATGAGTTCAGGTGCGCATATTAAACAAGTCATACGCAAGAGAACGCGCAAGTACGGTATATTTCGTATAGCCTGTTTCAGCATAACGCAGGGGTGCAAAAACCCGGTCGCACACTCGTACTGCGCGCCTATAAATTTGGTCAAAAAAAAGAACTTTAAGCCTTCGTTAAAAAATGGCAGCGCGCCTAATTTTCACTCCTGCTGTATCTGTGTCGCACGACGTTGGGCAGCTTCGGCAAGCGGCTGTGCTTTTCCAGAATTCGATGAGTCGTTGCACGATGCGTCACCTGGATGTAGAATGCGGCCCTAGTTCTTTTCATATACCAGAACTTCTGTCAAATTGGACAGCGCTTCCTAAAACTGGCGTGTTAGCGTTTTACGGCGTGGTATCTGTGGATACAATGCGCTGTAGATAAACTTCCCTGTTTGCAGTTTCAACGCTACTTAGGCTCTATGATGTAATAATACAAAATGTTGCAACATCAAGGATGACATCGACGTTGCAACATAAATGTTGTGTTCAGTTTGTGCATTGCCTGTCTCAATTCAGCGTTTTCACCGGTGATATTCATATTTGGATACATATATAGGCATACCATATTTCTGTAATTGAAAACCGGGACGCTTCAGAACAAAGAGCCTTAACAGATAATTATGTGGTTCATATCTTAGTTGGAGTATAAAGCTATTTTGGATTCCTATAGTTAAGACACCAAGAAAAACTAAAATAATACATTTTGCTAAAAAACAAAACAATATTCAAGCATTTTTTCATTTGCACATTCGCCCAATACAATCATACTTTT